>ERZ894220.55-NODE-55-length-138211-cov-14.8782_pt1 | contig 138211 bp, 113 predicted proteins | sample MGYA00380292_ERZ894220 | MGnify/ENA primary metagenome ERZ894220 (study PRJEB32331, sample SAMN06328446) | human gut metagenome | biome: human gut microbiome; feature: stool | host: Homo sapiens | collected 2014-12-05 ... | reverse complement strand
TTTGGTGAGCCATCGGAGATTCGAACCCCGGACAACTTGATTAAAAGTCAAGTGCTCTGCCGACTGAGCTAATGGCCCTGGCAGGGATAGCAGGACTCGAACCTACGCATGCCAGAATCAAAATCTGGTGCCTTACCGACTTGGCTATATCCCTGTATATTAAAATTAAAATGGGGTGGGTAGTGGGATTCGAACCCACGACATTCAGTGCCACAAACTGACGCTCTAACCAGCTGAACTATACCCACCATATGATGGCGGTAGTTATCTACGCACACTAAACTCTTTTTGAGTTTCAAAAAGAAATTGGCGTGTCTGGAGGGATTCGAACCCCCGGCCCATTGCTTAGAAGGCAATTGCTCTATCCAACTGAGCTACAGACACATATATTGGAGCGGGTGATGGGAATCGAACCCACGCGACCAGCTTGGAAGGCTGGAATTCTACCATTGAACTACACCCGCATAATTCAATCTGTCTTTCAGTGAGTTCTCTACTCACCAACTGACTTGATTAATTATAACAGACCAAAAAGCATTTGTCAATACTTTTTTCAAAAAAATTTGTCATTTTTATGTACCGGGACAGATTTCTCTATCCCGACACATTTTTACTGATTTTATGCACATAATCAGTCATTTTCGCCACATCATTTTTTGAATTAAAAACTCCGAACGACGCTCTGACCGCTCCCCTATCCGATGTACCTATCGCTCTGTGTGCGAGCGGTGCACAATGATAACCCGCTCTTACCGCCGCTTTGCCCTTAAGCATTTCAAAAACTTCTTCACTTCCGAGATTTGCCACATTAAACGCGACAGTCGCAACACTGTTATCATTCCCGTATACCGTAACATTATCCATATTCATCAAATTTTCTTTAAATTTTTCGGAAAGCATTTTTTCATACTTACCGATTACATCAACGCCGTATTTCATAACATACTTAACCCCTGCCCCCAAAGCCTTAATTGCAGGTGTATTCATCGTACCGCTATGGAACTTATCGGGCATAAATTCCGGCTGGGAAACGCTCTCCGAATTACTTCCCGTTCCGCCCGTCACAAGAGGTGCAAGTTCTTCCGGACTTTTCACATACAATCCGCCTGTTCCAAGCGGTCCCATAAGACCTTTATGTCCCGGAAAAGCTATCATATCCGCATTCATTTTTTCCGCATCAATATTTATGCTCCCTGCCGTTTGTGCAACGTCCAGCAAAAACGGTATTTTATGCTTTTTCGCTATTCTTCCTATCTCATACACCGGCTGAATTGTTCCGCACACGTTTGACGCGTGTGTACAAACAATAAGCTTTGTATCTTTCCTCACAGCCTTTTCAACATCTTCCGCGTGTACATATCCGCTCTTATCCGCTTTTACAACGGTATAATTACCCAACAAATATGCAGGTCTTAAAACGCTGTTATGATCCATCTCCGTTACGACAATATGTCCTCCGTTTGACATTGTGCCGAGAATGGCAGTGTTCAGAGCATACGTCGCATTTTGCGTAAAAACAATATTTTCGGCTTTTTTTATATTAAAAAGCTGTGCAATCAAATCTTGTGTATCCACAATAGCACGCACTGCGTCCATACTCATCTTATGTCCTCCCCGTCCTGCATTTCCGCCCGAAAACAAGGTACTCTTAAAAAGCGTCGCATACACCGACAAAGGCTTTTTCAAAGTCGTTGCCGCGTTATCAAGATACAACATCATAAACACGCTCCCCGTTTACTGTTCTTTCTATATAAATCCGTCTAATCGGAATCTCATTATCTCCGGCTATCTTTCTGATTTCATTAAGTGCACGGTCATCAACACGCACGGAATAGGAACAGCCACCTTGATTTAAAGCGGACGGCGTATGCACAACATATGCCGGAAAACCGATAATTTTTTCTGCAACTTTTTTAAGTCTTGTCGCAGTAGTGACCGATCCAACCAATATATACATAAATTTCACTCCCCTCAAATATTTTAAAAAGGCAAGCGAGAAATTCTTGCCTCCTTACTATATAATATTCAATCGACGATAGTTTGTGAGTAAACAAAAAAAGACTGCCGACAATTTGTAGACAGTCTTAATTATCAATATACGTCAAACACACTTCGCGGTTTATTGTGATACGACACACTAAGCACCAGTCCTATTGCAATCATATTCACAACAAGTGATGTACCGCCGTAGCTTACAAACGGCAACGGAATACCCGTAACAGGCATAAGTCCGATACACATACCGATATTTTCAAATGCGTGGAACAACATCATTGCACCGACACCGACACAAATATATCTTCCGAAAGCATTATCGGCTTTTTGAGCGGTTTTAAAGCATTTATAAATTATGAAGAACAGCACCGCCGTAACAAGCAATGCACCGATAAAACCAAATTCCTCACTTATTACACTGAATATAAAGTCGGTATATTTAGTAGGCAAATAACCCATTTGGTTTTGCGTTCCCTGCAAATATCCTTTACCCCAAAGCTGACCCGAACCGACCGCAATTTTAGATTGAATTACGTTATAGCCTCTGCCCCTTGGGTCAAGGTTTGGATTTAAAAACACCTGAATACGTTTCTGCTGATATTCCGAAAGTACATACTTATATATAAAAGGCAATGACGCAACACCTGCCACACCAATCGGCAATATATATTTATATGAAAGTTTTGCAACAAACATAAGACATATAAACATAAACAAAAATACCAACACACTACCCATATCAGGCTGTAACAAAATCAAACCTACAAGCACGCCGATATGAAGTAACAATCCCAAAATCGTAAGCGGTTTATTTATATCGTCATGCACTTTTGATAAGTGACACGAAAAAGTTACTATAAAGCAAATTTTTGCGATTTCCGAAGGCTGAATACCAATTGCACCGAATCTGATCCAGCTCCTCGCACCCCAGTCGCCGCTGACACCAAACACCAATACCAAAAGCAGTATCGCGACGGCGAATATATAAATCGGTTTGACGAGATTTTTAAGCTGTTCGTAATCGAAAAAACACGTTACAAGCATTGCCGCACAACCTATAACCATTGCACCCGACTGCACTATTACATTCGTATTCGACTGCAATGTTCGCGTAGCCGAATAAATCATCACTATTCCAAACACCGACAAACAGATTGTCGCTATAAACAAAACCCAGTCAAACTCCATAAGTATGACGGATTTTTTTGAAACACTTTTTATTTTCAAAAATATCACTCCTATTCAGATTACAGACAAAACGATTTTATCACAATTATTTATATTATATAACAATATTCGATTTTAAGCAATATTTTTAAAACTTTTTCGATTTTATTTTTAACAATAAAAAAATGGCGATTAAAAATCGTCATTTTTATGGTAAAGGAATATTTAATTTTTGCAATAATTCATTCGCACGGCGAATCTGTTTTTTACGATATTCCGCAATGTAATGCGTATCAGAACCGACGCTTACGGGAATTCCGCTTTCTTTGATTATCTGCTGTTTCTTTTCGTTGGTAAGAAAATCATAATAATATATGTAATTTCCCGAAGTATTCAGTTCCCAAAAAATATCGTTGTCACGTAAAATTTTTATTATATCAAGTCCGTATCTTTCACCGAGTTTGAAAATATCGGTATGTGCAAGACCTGCTTTGCATTTAAACAGCTTTCGCCATTCCAAAAATTCATAAAAGTCGATTGCCCTTGTATCGTCAAGGCATTCAAAAAGTACATAATCAAAAATTTCCGTTGCACGCGGAAGCGATTCCGGCGGTGTCGGACGTGTACCGATTTCAAGACCGCAAAGAACTTTTATTTTATCGGCATATTTTATTTTACAATGCTGAATATATTCATAATATATAGGAAGATTTTCACCGATTGAGAATTGATGGTCGGTTATACCGATAACGTCAACACCGTGTCTGATTGCATTTTCAATTATTTCTTCGGGTGTGTTCGAGCCGTCATAGCTGAATTTTGTATGATTGTGTAAATCAACGGTATACATCGGAAAACCTCCTTTTCTCATTTGCATATATTATAACACACACTTATAAAAAATTCAATTATTATTAAAATTTAATTTATTTACAAACAATAATATTTATGATAAAATAACAATAATAAGGAAAGAATACGATGAGGAGTGATTAAAAATGGATTTTTTAGAATTGGCAAAAAACAGATTTTCGCTCAGAAAATTTTCTGATAAAAAAGTAGAGAAAGAAAAGATAGATTATATTCTTGCGGCAATGCAGGCAGCGCCTACCGCCGTAAATTTTCAGCCACAGAGAATACTTGTACTTACCGACGAAAAAGAACTTGAAAAGGTGAGCAAATGCACGAAATTTGCATTTAATCCGCCGCTTAATTTCCTTGTATGTTACGACAAAGAAACATCTTGGACGCGCGGAAATGACGGACACGACGAGGGTGAAATCGACGCGGCTATCATTGCAACGCATATGATGTTGGCGGCAAAAAGCATAGGGCTCGGAACGACTTGGGTAGGCTCATTTAATCCGAAGGACGTAAAAGCGCAATTCAATTTGCCTGAAAATTATGTTCCCGTTGCATTTTTACCGACAGGTTATCCGTCAGACGACGCAGAGCCTTCGGCGGCTCATTCAAGCAGAAAAAATTTAAACGAAACTGTTTTCTACAACAGTTTTTCTCAAAAATAACAGGCAGAAAGGGGTATGTATTATGAAAATTTGTGTATTCGGAGCGTCAAGTAGCACAATAGATAAATCTTATGTCAGCCAAGTCGAAGAACTCGGACGTAAAATTGCTGACAGAGGTCACGGACTTGTTTACGGTGCAGGTGCATCCGGACTTATGGGTGCGGTTGCACGCGGTGTTTATGAAAAGAAAGGCGAAATTGTCGGTGTTGTACCGAATTTCTTTGATGATGAAGATATGGGTGTTGACGGCCGTATTTTCCAAGACTGTACGGAACTTATCAGAACGGACACAATGCGTGAAAGAAAACGTATAATGGAAGAAAGAGCGGACGCTTTTGTTATTGTTCCCGGCGGAATAGGCACTTTTGAGGAATTTTTTGAAGTGTTTACTCTAAAACAGCTTGAAAGACATAACAAAGCTATCGCCATACTTAACGTAAACGGATATTACAACGCAATGATTGATATGCTTGAAGTTGCGGTCAAGGAAAAGTTTTTGAGAGCGGGCTGTAAACTTCTTTACAAAGTTTTCGATGACGTGGACGAAACACTTGACTACATTGAGTCATACAAAGCACCGAAAATTAACGTATTTGAAATGAAAGACGTAAAAAAATAATCTAAAAAACACCGACACATCGGTGTTTTTTTGTCGATTTATAAAAAAAATATCTAAACAATGATATATTTTTCACAAATTATAAAAAAATTGAATAAATAATATAGACATTTCGTTTATTTATGGTATAATTAATATACAGACATATGGCGGCAGACGCCGTCGCTACTATTTTTATAACTTTAGGAGGAGAATCCAATGGCAAAAAAGTATTGTTACCTTTTTACAGAAGGTAATGCAACTATGAGAGAGTTGCTTGGCGGTAAAGGTGCTAACCTTGCTGAAATGACAAATATCGGTCTTCCGGTACCGCAGGGTTTCACAATTACAACTGAGGCTTGTACTCAATATTACGAAGACGGTCGCACAATCAATCCTGATATTATGGCTGAAATCAACGAGTACATCGGCAAGATGGAAGAAATCACAGGTAAGAAGTTCGGCGATAAGGAAAACCCACTTCTTGTTTCTGTTCGTAGTGGTGCAAGAGCATCAATGCCGGGTATGATGGATACAATCTTGAACCTTGGTCTTAACGAAGACGTTGTTGAAGTTATCGCTAAGAAGTCAGGTAACGCAAGATGGGCTTGGGACTGTTACAGAAGATTTATTCAGATGTATTCAGACGTAGTTATGGAAGTCGGTAAGAAGTATTTTGAAGAACTTATCGACAAGATGAAAGAAGAAAAGGGAGTTACTTTTGACGTTGAGCTTACAGCTGACGACCTAAAGGAACTTGCATCACAATTTAAGGCTGAATATAAGGAAAAGATTGGCGAAGACTTCCCATCAGATCCTAAAGAACAGCTTATGGGTGCCGTTAAAGCCGTATTCCGTTCATGGGATAACCCAAGAGCTAACGTATACCGTCGTGATAACGACATTCCTTATTCATGGGGTACAGCCGTAAACGTACAGTCAATGGCATTCGGTAACATGGGGGATGACTGCGGTACAGGTGTTGCCTTCACTCGTGACCCTGCTACAGGTGAAAAGAAGCTTATGGGTGAATTCCTTATAAATGCTCAAGGTGAAGACGTTGTTGCCGGCGTTCGTACACCAATGCCAATCGCAAAGATGGAAGAAGAATTCCCTGAGGCATTTGCTCAGTTCAAGGATGTTTGCAAACTTCTTGAAGATCACTACAGAGATATGCAGGATATGGAATTCACTGTTGAAAATAAAAAGCTTTATATGCTACAAACAAGAAACGGTAAGAGAACTGCTCAAGCTGCTTTGAAGATTGCTTGTGACCTTGTTGACGAAGGTATGAGAACAGAAAAAGAAGCTGTTGCAATGATCGACCCAAGAAACCTTGATACACTACTTCACCCACAATTCGACGTTGCCGCTCTAAAGGCTGCTACACCAATGGGTAAGGCTCTTGGTGCATCTCCGGGTGCCGCAGCAGGTAAGATTGTATTCTCAGCTGACGACGCTAAAGAATGGGCTGCAAGAGGCGAAAAGGTTGTTCTTGTAAGACTTGAAACTTCTCCTGAAGATATCGAAGGTATGAAAGCCGCTCAAGGTATCCTTACAGTTCGCGGCGGTATGACATCTCACGCAGCCGTTGTTGCCCGTGGTATGGGTACATGCTGTGTATCAGGTTGCGGCGACATCGCAATGGACGAAGAAAACAAGAAGTTTACACTTAACGGTAAAGAATATCACGAAGGTGATACAATTTCACTTGACGGTTCAACAGGTAATATCTATGACGGTATTATCCCAACAGTGGATGCATCAATCGCAGGTGAATTCGGCAGAATTATGTCATGGGCTGATAAGTACAGAACACTAAAAGTTCGTACAAACGCAGATACTCCTGCTGACGCTAAGAAAGCTAAGGAGCTTGGTGCAGAAGGTATCGGTCTTTGCCGTACAGAGCATATGTTCTTTGAAGGCAACAGAATTGACGCATTCAGAGAAATGATTTGTGCTGATACAGTTGAAGAAAGAGAAGCAGCTCTTGATAAAATTCTTCCTATGCAACAAGGTGACTTCGAGCAACTTTACGAGGCTCTTGAAGGTAACCCTGTAACAATCAGATTCTTGGACCCTCCTCTACACGAGTTCGTTCCTACAGAAGAAGAAGATATTGAATTGCTTGCAAAGGCTCAAGGCAAGAGCGTTGAGGCTATTAAGGATATTATCAACGGTCTGCACGAGGCTAACCCTATGATGGGTCACAGAGGTTGCCGTCTTGCAGTAACATATCCTGAAATTGCAAAAATGCAGACAAAGGCTGTTATTCGTGCAGCTATCAACGTTCAAAAGGCTCACGCTGATTGGACAATCGTTCCTGAAATTATGATTCCGCTTATCGGCGACATAAAAGAATTGAAGTACGTTAAGAAAGTCGTTGTAGAAACAGCTGACGCTGAAATCGCTGCATCAGGCATCGAACTTAAGTACGAAGTTGGTACAATGATTGAAATTCCTCGTGCGGCTCTAACAGCTGACGAAATTGCTAACGAAGCTGACTTCTTCTGTTTCGGTACAAACGACCTTACTCAGCTTACATTCGGTTTCTCACGTGACGACGCAGGTAAGTTCCTTGACGCTTACTATGACGCTAAAATCTTTGAAAACGATCCGTTCGCTAAGATTGACCAAAAGGGTGTTGGTAAGCTTATGGAAACAGCTATTAAGCTTGGTAAGCCGGTTAATCCAAAACTTCACATCGGTATCTGCGGTGAACACGGCGGCGACCCATCATCAGTTGAGTTCTGCCACAAGATTGGTCTTGACTATGTTTCATGCTCACCATTCCGTGTGCCAATCGCAAGACTTGCAGCTGCTCAAGCTAAGATTAACGAAGAAAACTAATTCATTATCGAATATGATAATCAGACAGGCAAAACCGAAAGGTTTTGCCTGTTTTTTATACGAAATTCTCTCCTCCACTTAATTTATTTCAAAAAATTTTCAAAAAACTATTGACTTAGAGTAAACTCCAAGTATTATAATATACTTGTAAACAAAATATATGCGAGGTGATTTTAATGACTATAAAAGAAGTAAGCGAAAAATACGATATTTCTCAGGACACTTTGCGATATTATGAACGTATCGGAATGATACCGCCCGTTACAAGAACATCAAGCGGTATTCGTGATTATCAAGAGAGCGACTTAGGCTGGGTTGAGCACGTTATTTGTATGAGAAGTGCCGGTCTGCCTGTCGAATCTATAATCGAATATGTCAAGCTTTGTCAAGAGGGTGACGAAACCATTCCGGCAAGACTTCAGCTTTTGGTTGAGCAAAGAAAAAATCTACTCGACCAAATGGGACAAATGAATGTCACATTAAAGCGACTGAACTACAAAATCGACCGTTACGAAACAGCCGTGAAAACAGGCGAATTATCTTGGGATTGACGTTGCTAAAGTCATTGTATCCAAAACAAAATAGGTAAATAACATTAAATAAACTTATGGAGGAATTTTAAATGTATATTGAAAAAATCAATCAACCGACAGACGTAAAAAATTTAAACAGTGAACAGCTTCACATTCTTGCAGACGAAATGCGTCAAGCACTTTTGCAAAAGCTAAGCAAGCACGGCGGACACTTTGGTCCTAATCTCGGTATGGTAGAGGCGACAATCGCACTTCACTATGTCTTTAATTCTCCGACAGACAAAATCGTATATGATGTTTCTCACCAAAGCTATCCGCATAAAATGCTTACAGGCAGAAAAGATGCGTTTTTGTACGAGGACAAGTATGATGATGTATCGGGTTACAGCAATCCCGACGAAAGCGACCACGACTTCTTTACAATCGGTCACACTTCAACTTCCGTTTCACTTGCCTGCGGTCTTGCAAAAGGTCGTGATTTAAAGGGTGACAGTGAAAATATAATTGCCGTAATCGGTGACGGTTCACTTTCGGGCGGTGAGGCTCTTGAAGGACTTGACTTTGCAAGTGAGCTTAACAGCAATCTTATAATCGTTGTAAACGATAACGATATGTCTATCGCAGAAAATCACGGCGGTTTGTATAAAAACCTAAAACAGCTTCGCGATACAGACGGTAAATCGGAATGTAATCTTTTCAAATCAATGGGACTTGACTATGTATTTGTAAAAGACGGAAATGACATTGATTCGCTTATCACCGCATTCGAGCAGGTTAAAGACAGCACTTATCCTGTAGTTGTTCACATTTGTACCCAAAAAGGTAAAGGCTACAAAATAGCAGAAGAAAACAAGGAAAATTGGCACTACTGCGGTCCATTCAACCTTGAAACAGGTAAATCCGATATGTCGCAAGACGGCGGAGAAGATTATTCGTCAATGACAGCCGATATTCTTTTAAAGAAAATGAAAGAGGACAAGACCGTTGTCGGAATTACATCTGCCACACCTACCGTTTTCGGTTTCACAGAGGACAAGAGAAAAGAGGCAGGCTCACAGTTTGTTGACGTTGGTATCGCCGAAGAAACAGCCGTTGCACTTGCGTCAGGTATCGCAAAGAGTGGCGGCAAGCCTGTTTACGGTGTTTACAGCACATTTATTCAACGCACCTACGACCAACTTTCACAGGATTTATGTATCAACAACAATCCCGCAACAATCCTTGTATATTTGGCGTCTGTTTACGGTATGAATGACGTTACTCACCTTGGCATATATGATATTCCGATGATGTCTAACATTCCTAATCTTGTCTATCTTGCACCGACAACAAAGGAAGAATACCTTGCAATGCTTGATTGGAGTATTGAGCAAAACGACCACCCTGTTGCAATCCGTGTACCTATCAGTGTTGTATCAGACGGCAAAAAGGTTACAAAGGACTTCAGCAAGCTAAATGAATATGAAGTTACTCAAAACGGCAGTAAAATTGCAATCGTTGCACTTGGCTCATTCTATTCGGTAGGTGCAAAAACGGCTGAAATTATCGAAAACAAAACAGGTGTAAAACCTACACTTATAAACCCGATTTACATTACAGGTACTGACGATAAGCTTTTGGAACAGCTTAAAGAAAACCATGACATTGTTATAACAGTCGAGGACGGTGTTTTAGACGGCGGTTTCGGTGAAAAGATTGCAAGATTTTACGGCAATTCTGACGTCAAGGTATTGAATTACGGTTTAAAGAAAGAATTTCTTGACAGATATAACCCTGAAGAAATCGTCAAAGCAAACCGTCTTACTCCTGAGCAAATTGCAGAGGACGTTTGCGGTATAATCGGTTAATAAGAGATGAAATATTATGAAAAACTAATTTTATAAGATAACAAAAAAACTGATGTGTTTCCACATCAGTTTTTTGTTTATTGTACATTATTAACGATACGTACTATATTCGCATACGGTTTCTGCTTATTATCCCAAGCATAAACCTCTATATCCGTATACTCTTTATCAATCAAATCTATCCCCTTTAACTCGCTTGCCTGTGGCATTTTCATTCCCACAAGCTTACCGTTATTCTTAAAGGCAACATACACATTAACATCATTCATATCCACATTTTCAAAATCAAGTGTGACATCAAGTTTGTTGTTGCTATTTATCATAGCTGTGATTTTGTTGTTTGCCAAATTTGGTGTCGTTGTTGGGATCACCGTTGGGATTGCTGTCGGAATTGTTGTCGGCTTTAATGTTGAAGTAACCGCCGGTGTTGCTGTCGGCTTTAATGTTGGTGTTGCCGTTGGCACTACCGTCGGTGTCGGTGTTGGTTTTAATGTTGGTGTTGCCGTCGGTACTACCGTTGGCGTTGGTGTCGGCTTTAATGTCGGTGTTGCCGTTGGCACTACCGTCGGTGTCGGTGTTGGTTTTAATGTTGGTGTTGCCGTCGGTACTACCGTTGGCGTTGGTGTCGGCTTTAATGTCGGTGTTGCCGTTGGCACTACCGTCGGTGTCGGTGTTGGTTTTAATGTTGGTGTTGCCGTTGGCACTACCGTCGGTGTTGCTGTCGGCTTTAATGTTGGTGTTGCCGTTGGCACTACTGTTGGCGTTGGTGTCGGCTCTTCTCCCTCAAATTCCAAAACAAGTGTCGGCCCCTGTGCGTCTGTACCGCTGTATTCCTTTGACGCGATAACCTGTTCACGTCCTGTACCTGTCCACAAGGTAAACGTAATCAAATTATCTGTACACTTCTCTTTTATCACATCCGTCACATCGAACGATATTTCCTTATAATCGACATTGTATGCAGGTGACACTTGCAAACCCAATGACGACAACGGCGTATCCTCGCCTCTTGTCTTTATATCATTTATAGTAACGGTCGCCTCATCCCAATCATTTTTTGAACAATAATCGAGGTGCAAAACCGAATTTCTCTTATCTGTATTAGTAAATTTATCGTACAATTTCAATGTTGCCGAAGTTAATTTTTTACCGGCATATTTGGAAAGGTCAAAACGTATCAACCCCAAACCTTTAATATCCTTTAATCCCGGAGAGCTTGATGTATATACATTTTGTGCTTGATTAATCTTCAATTCCTCGTCAGAGCCGTGTGCCGTTGTACTGTCCACAAGATATGTATCCGCATTGGCAGTAACAGTCACAGGTGCTGTCGTGGCTTTTACCGTAGGACGTGGTGTAATTGACGATGTGTCAGGATAAGTCACCTCCGTAAATGACGTATTCGGTGCAAGGTAGTTTAACGTGTTGCCACCCGAATCTTTCGCCAAAGCCGCCGAACCTATATAATAGCTTGTATGAGGCGACTGGTTGTATCCGACATTCTGCCATGCTATTGCGCAACGATATTGACTGTCGTGCATAAGCGTTGTAAGTCTGTAATCAGTCGGAATAGTCGAGAAATAAATTCTCACACCGTCACCGTATCTAAGCACGATTTCTTCACGCCAATCACCGAAAAGGTCGGCTGTAAGACACGCATTTGACTTTGTACCGTTATTTATTGAACCCGGCAACGCTGAATTTTTACTGTTATAATAAATTCTTTCCGTACCGCTTGTTACGCTGTATTTTACAAGTTTATTTCCGTCAAGCAATTCTCGTCCCAAATCACCGTCCCAATATACTGCAAAATTCTCCATATTGCTTCCATTGGTATTAGGTATATTTCCTACTTTTTCACCTGCTTGATTATATATACCGTCAGCCGCTACCGACCAGAACAACGAAAGATTACCGCTTGACAATGCATAATCATCATCGACATTATCCATAATACCTCTGCCTATATCTCCCTGTGCGGCTTGTAGCATAATATCACCATTATATCTCTTTATATCTACCGCATATGGAATTATTTTATCATTGTGCTTACCTGCCTCGTGTGCCATAAATATTTCTTGTTTTCCGTCGTTATCAAAGTCCGAAACGTGTTCTGCGTCACCGTGTCCTCGGCCGTCATACGTCAAAACAGTTCCGTCATGGTCAAGAACCGCACTGCCGAAAATAATCTCGTCATATCCGTCATTATCCACGTCAGCTACCGATACACTGTGTGCACCTTGTGCATAAAGCGTTTTGTTTGTATTATTTTTACTTGTACCGTCTGCATATTTTACGGTACAACCTGTACCGCCATTTTCTTCTGTCGGTGTATTAGTTGAAAGCCATTGTTCTTTAAGGTCTGTGCCGTCCCAAGTATATGCCGCCGCATACACATATGTATAATATCCCCTCGTCATAACAACGCTTGGATGTACACCGTCAAGATATGCCACCGCTGCAAGGTATCTTTCACTTCTGTTTGCATAGCTGTCGCCCCATTTGGAAGATGTCAAAATGCTTCTCGGCGGGTCAAAATCAACAGTCTGCATTGCCGCACCTGTTTCACCGTTAAATACAGTTAAATACTCCGGTCCGCCATCCTTGCCCATAAGCAAACCGGATGAATTTCTGTAATCTTTTTTATCGTCACCCTTGGTTATATTTTTTCCTGCTTTTGAGACATAATTACCCTCACCGTCTTTTGAGCCCGGTGCTGTTTTTAATATGACTTCCGACTTACCGTCACCGTCAAAATCATAGACCATATATTGAGTATAGTGCGCACCCGCGCGGATATTAACTCCCAAATCTATTCTCCAAAGAAGAGTACCGTCAAGCTCATATGCGTCCAAGTACACATTGCCCGTATAACCCTTAACGGAATTATCCTTTGAATTAGACGGGTCCCATTTTACGATGTATTCATATTCTCCGTCACCGTCAAGGTCGCCCACACTCATATCGTTTGCGGTATATGTATATTCTTCATCTGTCGGCGTCTTTCCTCCGTCAGGAACTTTAAACGCAATGTCTTTATATGCCACAGAACGACCTTTATATGTTGTGTTTGTTGTCCAAACATCAACCGCCTCTGTTTTGTCTATTGCCTCACCTTTCGGCACAACTGTATACTTGTTATCCGCCGTGCCTTTTGAATCGGTATAGCAAGTTGCATCGTGTTCGCCTGTTGTGTATATTTTTTCACTGTCACGGTATATATCAAATGCTTGATTTGTAAGACTTTCCGTACCCAAAAGTCGCCACGACAAATACACACCGTCATTTTTTTTAACGGCAACAGTGCCTCGATCAAGTTTTTCCATTACTCGTTTTTCAGTAGTTGAATTTGTGTCGGCATATGACGTCAACACCGGTATTGACGCAACTGATGTAACCATTACAGCTGCCGTCAAAAATGCGGTTAATTTTTTTAACATAGTTTTTTCTCCCTTACCCCAAATCGCTCCAATATCTCTCTTAAGCCTCTTTTTTCATTATAAACTTTAATGAATAAAAATTCAAGAAGAGAATGAAATATTTGCTGATTTTTATACTAAAAAAGCTGAATTTGAACACTCTCAAATTCAGCTTTTAGGCTAATTTCCACATTCGATACTTATTTCGTTAAACACTGTCAAGTAGTCATTTATCGTCTTATTTTCTTTTTCCGCACCGGAAACGTCCATAATAGCCTCGCCGTTATGCATCATAACAGTTCTTGTGCCATGCTCAACCGCGTGACGAAGATTATGCGTTACCATAATGGTTGTTATGTTCTTTTCACGAACAATCTTATCCGTAAGCATCATAACCGTATCAGAAGATTTAGGGTCAAGTGCGGCTGTATGTTCGTCCAAAAGCAACAAATCAGGTCTGATCATAGTCGCCATAATAAGTGCAAGCGCCTGTCTTTGACCGCCCGAAAGTGAGCCTGCAAGGGTTGAAAGTCTGTTTTCAAGTCCCATACCCAAAAGTTCAAGCTGTGAACGGTAAAAGTCTTTTCTCTGACGGTTGAGTCCAAACGAAAGTCCGAAATTCTTGCCCTTATTATCTGCGATAGACAGGTTTTCCCATATAGTCATTGACGGACAGGTTCCCATTGCGGGATTTTGAAAAACTCTGCCTATTCTCTGTGCACGTTTAAAGTTTTTCAGCTTATTAAGCTCCTTACCGTCAAGCAAAACACTTCCGCTGTCAATCGGCATATCGCCCGAAATGACATTTAACATAGTCGTTTTTCCCGAACCGTTTGAACCGATAACTCCGACAAAATCACCGTCGTTTACGGTTATGTTAAAATCCGAAAAAAGTACCTTTTCATCAATAGTTCCTTGATTAAAAGTTTTATAAATGTGAGAAAGTTCAAGCATTTTTCTTCACCCCAACTTTCTTCTTTTTAAGCAAAAATTCGTCTACGCAAAGTGTTGCAATAAACAAAATCGTTATCATAAGGTTTGTATCTTGCGAACGCAAGCCTGCGGCAAGTGCGATTGAAATACAGGCCTTATAAATAATCATACCGAAAAGCACGCCTGTTGTAATTCTAAGGAATTTAATTTTCTTAAATATAGTCGAGCCGATAATAACGGCGGCAAGACCCATGACAACAGTACCCGTACCCGACGCAACGTTAAACGCTTTGCCGTATTGGCAGTACACCGCACCGGCAAGAGAAACAAGTCCGTTTGCAATCGCAAGACCGATAATTTTAATCGTTCCCGGATTTTGTGCAAGCGTGATTACAAGCCCCTCATTATCTCCGACACTTCTTAAAAGAAATCCCGACTTGGTACGCATATACCAATCAAGTGCAAACTTTGCGATAAGCGTAATCACAAGAATAACAACAAGTTTAGAGTACAATGCAAAGTGACCGTTTCCGAAAAGGAAAGCTGTCTGCGAGAAAATAGTCGTTGTATCCATACTTAGGAAATCCGACGCTTTTCCGACTATTCCGTAATTTATCGAATAAAGAGCCGTCATAGTAAGAATACCGCAAAGAAGATTGCGTATTCTGAGTTTTACGTTGAAAATTCCCGTAAACATACCGGCTATGCACCCTGCGGCAAATGCCGCAAGCAATGCAAGCCACGGATTAAGACCGTTATTAATCATCACAAAGCATATAGCTATTCCGAGAGGGAACGTACCGTCTACAGACAAATCGGGGAAATCAAGAATGGTATAGGTGATATACACACCCATAGCCATTATTCCATATATCAGTCCCTGCTCAAGTATTCCGACTATCAGTCCTTCAATCATGATTCAGACGGAGCGTTTTTGACCTCAGCTCTGTCTGTGATTGACTGCGGTATTGTTACTCCGATTTTTTCTGCGACGTCAGTGTTGATTGTAATTTTACTTTCTGTAAGAGTTTCGAAAGGGATATTCTTAACGTCCTCACCCTTTAGCACTCTTGCAGCCATAACGCCTGCTTTTTTACCAAGTTCAATGTAGTCGATACCGGCTGACGCGATACAGCCGTTTCCTACTTGTTCTTCTTCACTGCCGAATACAGGAATGTTTTTAGCAGTTGCCTTTTCAAGAAGTATAGGCAAGTTTTCAACAACTGTGTTGTCTGTCATATTTGAGATACAGTCAACTTCGCTTACCAAAAGGTCTACTGCCTGCGGAATTTCAGCGGCATTTGTAATACCCTTTTCAACAAGTTCAAAACCGTATTCGCCTACTTTTTGCTTGTATGTTTCTATTGTAGAAACAGAATTTGCTTCACTTGTTGTGTAAAGTATACCGATTTTCTTTGCGTCAGGTAACATTTCACGGATAAGCTTTAACTGTTCGTCAACAGGCAACATATCGCTTACACCTGTAATTCCGTCCATTGCCTGTGTATCGCTTTCTGCAAGCTTTGCGGCAACAGGGGCTGAAACTGCGTTAAAGATTACAGGAATTTTTGCTTCATAAGCCGCATTGTAGCAAGCCTGTGCAGACGGTGTTGCGATACCGCATACAAGGTCCATACCTTGTGAAACAAATTGCTGTGCGATTTGTGTATTTGTTGAGTCGTCGCCTTTTGCAGATGATTCTGTAATATCATACTTGATACCCTCTGAATCAAGTCCCTGCTTAAAGCCCTCGCGGCAGTTATCAAGCGACGGATGGTCTGCGTATTGAAGTACACCGATTTTATATGTATCTTTAGCATTTGTGTCTGTTGCTCCGTCAGTTCCACCGTTTTGTGTGCCTCCGCAACCTGCCAAAGAAACGGCACATAGTGCGGCTGTTAGTCCCATTGCAATAATCTTCTTTAAATTTTTCATTTTACATCTTCCTTTCTTTTTTGCAAGAAAAAACAGAAAAACCTCTCAGACAGATAAGTCCAAGAGGCATAAAAATCATATTAAAATATGCTCTGTCTGTTCTAATCTCATCTAATCTGTGTTATATTATACTAAACTTTACTGCCATTTGTCAATAGTAAAAACAAATTATCTGAAATTAAGCGTAGAAAGTCCGAGCGGTGTCGAATATTCAATCAACTTATTCTCTATTTGAGTCTTTCTGTCACCCTCGGCTATTGCCGGCTGATAGTTGTTGTAATCATCACGACCGGAAATTGTTGCCGGAATAAGCGTCATATTATCGTCCTCCTGCATAACCCCGTCAACAAACGTAAATGTCTGTCTGTATATAACTGTGTCCTTGTCCGCCGGGTTATTGTTACCGCCAAAGCAGAAGTTACCTAAGCTGTACGCTATATATTTACCGTTGTATTTTTCAATACCCTGCAAAACGTGAGGGTGTGTTCCCAAAACAAGGTCTGCACCTGCGTCAATCGCCTTGTGTGCAAGCTCTGTTTGTGTATCGTTCGGAGCGGTAGCCTTTTCTTCGCCCCAGTGAATACTTACTATAACAAGCTGTGCACCAAGACTTTTAACCGAACCGATAACATTTTCAAGTTTTGCCGCCTCTGTTTCGTCAAGTGCGTCAATTCCGACAAGTCCGACCGATATTCCGTTTACATCTCTTATCGCGGTATTCGTACCTATAAAATTGGAGACACCGGCCTCATTCAAATATTTTATCGTGTCCGAAAGACTTACGTCACCGTAATCGGCACTGTGGTTATTTGCAAGGTTTGCCGCCTCAACGCTTGACGATGTAAGTATCTGCACATATTCAGGCTTACCCCTGAAAGCAAACTGCTTATCCTGTCTTGTTCCTTGATTTGACAAAGTACCCTCAAAATTTACGATAGTTAAATCGTCCTCCGAAAATATCGGTGAAACATTTTTAAAGAAATATGAATAATCGCCGTTTAAAGACTCGGCAACCGATTTAAAGCTGCCGTTTGGGTCTGCGTTTATGTCAGTTGCCAACGTACAGTCGCCGACAGCCGTCATTGTGACCGTCTGTACGGTAGGCGTATATTCTTTTTCAGCCTTTTTTTCTGCACGTTTATTAGATGTAAATGCAAGTACGGTGGCAGATATGAAAAGAATTACCGCCAAGCATATAGTTACCTTTCGTATACTCATTTATAATCTCCCAAGTTATTTTAATCAATAGTTTAATTTTATTCTAATGCAACTGTTTTGTCAATATAAAATTTAACCGTTTGGTTTAACAATCTTTTTAATTTTTTGTTTTAATGTTAAATACGCAAGTTTTGCTTTTGACGTTTGCTTTGCTACATCTGCGTTTGCATGAGCATTTATCATTTCGGTAAATTTTTGTGCCATCAAGTAATACACACGTTTTTTATAATGGTTTACACTGTCGTTAAAATCATCATCGGACGTTATATATTCATTCACGTCAAACAACGTCACGTTTTTGCAACCGTCAAATTCTTTCCGTACCGCCGCATTATATTCCTTGTGGTCATTGTGCCTGTTCACCCAAGCCTCCAGCTTATTATCCTTGTACTCACGTTCGCAGCCAAGCAAAATAACAAGTTCCGTATCGGTTTTGATATGCTCATAGATAAACCGCAGATTTTCCGCCGTCTGCTTTGGTGTAAGTCTGCCCAAAAATTCATATTCTTCCGCAATCTTCTGCAAATCCTTTTTTTTAAAATCACAATTTGCGGTATAAACTTCTTTATTAATATACTTTTTCCACATAGCCTTGTCGGTAAGCGGATAAATATACTCACCAAACGCAAAAACAGCACCGTTGTTTTTATTTCGATACACGCCGAGATTAGCGTCAGTCAAAATACTTATAAAAATCATTCCGTACTTATTTTTATAAATGCTGTCCGAGTACATTTGGCTGTCGCATATCGGAAGTTTACAAATTTCGGCTGTTTCTTCGTCTGTAATCGAATAGGCATTTACAATTTGCGAAGTATGGTTCATACCCTCAATCGCAACACCGAGCGACTGTTTTTCGCGGCTCACATACGTGAACTCACAATCGAATATATCCTCATTTTTTATGAACGAAAATATTTGATTTAAGTCGCAAGGCCCTTTTATAAGCACCTTAAAACCGGTATTTTTTATGTCCTCAAATTCATTATCCGTCTTTACGTTATCTTGATTTATCCACGTTACAGTCGGCTTGTTTTTACCGATTTTAACCGACACATCACCTACAATATCAAGTTTCGGACAACCGATTTTTTCATATGTATATTGCTCAATCCCCATACCGAGCGTACGGCACGAAAACAGAAAATGCGCAAGCGTATTATCCTTTACGGCATAAAAGCCGACAATTCCGTATTCACCGTACTTGTCATACGCCGTTACATATTCACATTTCGCATTTTTATCTTCAAACAACGCTTTAAGTTCGTCTTTCGTTGAACGCACTTTCGTAAAATTAAGCTGATTTGCACGGAATATAAGCTCATGCAATCTATCAATGTGTTCCGCACAATCCGAATGAAAATCAACGTGGATATTGCTCTGTCGCAAAAATTCTTCATTTGAACCGATACTCTTTCTAATCTTATTTTTCTTTTCAAGCACCTTGTAACTTTCAAGACGTGATAATTTTTCGTCATTCTTATCAAGCATTGAAACCGCCGTATAAAGTTCACCGATTTTATCGGGCAGCATTGTCATAATATCGGGGCAGAAAAACTTTGCCTCCTCCAAATTCAGCTTATTATCATCAATAAAAAGTACATTGCAAGTTCTTAAATTCATACTTTCGACAGTATCTTTAATCCTCTGACCTTTCGGCTCCCAGTTAATCGAATTGAACACGAAATACTTATCCAAACCCCATTCTTTCAGCTTATCGATACACGGCTTTTCATCATTTTTGGAACAAATCGAATTGACAATTCCCTTTTTTGAGGATAACAAAACAAGGTCGCAAGCCTGCTTAACAGGTGCGACCTTTTGTTCTGAAATAGTACCGCGCCAAAAGGTTTCGTCAAGGTCCCATATAATCAATTTGATTTTAGATGCGTCCATAACAAATTCCCCCTTGGGTTCATTTTAATTATTTCAATATAATATCTTCTCTTGAAGGACCGTTAGAAACAATCTTAATAGGCACTTCAAGTTCTTTTTCAACAAATTCGATGTACTTACGGCAATTTTCCGGTAAGTCCTCATATTTCTTGATACCTCTGATGTCAGATTTCCAACCCGGAAGAATTTTCAAAACAGGCTTTGCTCTTTCAAGCTTGTTTGTTGTAGGGAAATCTCTGATAACTTCACCGTCAACTTCATATCCCACACATACAGGAATTTCATCAAGATAACCAAGTACGTCAAGTACAGTAAATGCAACTTGAGTTGTACCCTGTACACGACAGCCGTAACGTGACGCAACACAGTCGAACCAACCCATACGTCTCGGTCTGCCTGTTGTAGCACCGAATTCACCGCCGTCACCGCCGCGTCTTCTAAGTTCATCTGCCTCTTCGCCAAATATTTCCGAAACAAATGCACCTGCACCAACTGCTGATGAATATGCTTTTACAACTGTAATTATGTCTGTAATTTCATACGGAGGAATACCTGCACCAACCGCACCGTAACCGGCAAGAGTAGATGAAGAAGTTGTCATCGGATAAATACCGAAATCAGGGTCTTTCAGCGAGCCAAGCTGACCTTCCAAAAGAATTTTCTTACCCTCTTTGATTGCGTTGTGCATAAATGCAACAGAATCAATCACATACGGCTTAATCATATCGGCATATTCCATAAGTGTATTGAAAAGCTCGTCTGCGTCCAATAGCGGTTTATGATAGATATGTTCAAGCATAAGATTTTTTACTTCGATTACGTTCTTAATCTTTTCCTTTAGTCTTTCAGGCTCGAAAAGTTCCCAAACCTGAAAACCGATTTTTGAAAATTTATCTGAGAAGAACGGTGCTATACCTGACTTTGTAGAACCGAACTGACGGTCTGAAAGTCTTTCTTCTTCGTACTGGTCAAACAACTTGTGATAAGGCATAAGAACCTGTGTTCTTTCTGACACAACAATGTTCGGCTTCGGAACACCACGTTTTACGACCTCGTCAATTTCCTTTATAAGTTCAGGAATATCAAGTGCAACACCGTTTCCGATCATATTTGTTACATTCTGATTGAATGAACCTGACGGAAGAAGATGCAATGCAAATTTTCCGTATTCGTTTATAATAGTGTGACCTGCGTTTGCACCACCCTGAAATCTGATTACGATGTCACTGTCAGCAGCAAGCATATCTGTAATCTTGCCCTTACCTTCATCGCCCCAGTTTGCACCAACTATTGCTTTTACCATGTATTTGTCCTCCTATGCTAACCAAGCGTTTGCCTGATTTTTAATTTCATAACTTATTTTTCAATTACAAGCTCAATGCGTGTTGTTTTACCGGAAATTGTTGTTTTCGCCTCTTGAGCGCTCCATGTATAATCTGTGCCTTGGAATGCTCCGCCGAATCTGTCAACTTCACTGCCGTTTTCATCAAGGCACCTAAATTCAACCACAACCAAACCACGACCTTCAAGATATGTTTGAAGTGTGTATGTTATATCATAGTTGCCGTCCGAATTTTTTACCGCGTCAAGAATTTTAAATTCTTTCATATAACTTGCATACTGCTCATTATCGGCGTTATATTCGATTGTATTAACTGAATTGACAGGTGTTTCTGTCGGTGACGGTGTCGGCACGTCAGTATCTGTATTATTGTCAGAATTGCTTTCAATAATAACAGTTTGACTTTCGCCGTTCCACTCTACCTTACAGCCAAAGCACTCCGAAACCGCACGAACAGGAACAAGCGTACGCCCGTCTATAATCATCGGCGGTACATCAAGTTCAATATCGTTTGATGTCGGCAAGTTCGCCTTAACCGACTCCTTATGAATTGTCTTGTCACCCACACGCATACTGATATAAAACAAATCAGTATCCGAACGTCTTGTGTTGATAGTCTGAGTTTCCTCTTCCCACTCAACATCTGCGCCCAATGCCTCGAATATCACACGCATAGGCACAAGTGTGCGTTCGTCTATAATTTGTGGCTGAACGTCAAATTCAAGCGTTTTGCCGTCAAGTATCACTTTAATATTATCCTCGCAGTGTACGGTCACAAACGACATCGCAACCATACAAACCGCAACAAGGCAAAATATAATTTTCTTCATATAATTACCTCTAAATTTATATTTCAAATAAATCAGACGTTAATTTCAACTTCAATACCAAGTAAATCCTTGTTCTTTTCAAGAACAGGCTCAACGTAATCCTTTAAGAAATCTTCAACCTGCTGCGGAGCACGTCCGACAAAATTTTCAGGTTTCATAACGGCATTAATTTCTTCCAAAGTCAAACCGAATGCAGGATCACCGGCGATAAGTTCGGCAAGGTTGTTTTCCTTACCCTCCATTTTAACAGTCTTTCCCGCCTCCATAGAATATACTCTGATTTTTTCGTGAAGATCCTGTCTGTCGCCGCCTTTTTTAACGGCATCCATCATAATATTTTCAGTAGCCATAAACGGAATTTCACGCATAAACTGCTGATTGATTACTTTATCATATACCACAAGTCCGTCAACAACGTTGATGTACAAGCTTAGAATAGCATCTACTGCAAGAAAAGCCTCAGGAACTGAAATTCGCTTATTTGCACTGTCATCAAGAGTTCTTTCAAACCATTGTGTTGATGCAGTGATTGCCGGATTAAGTGCGTCTACTATTACATATCTTGCAAGAGAGCCGATTCTTTCACTTCTCATAGGGTTTCTCTTATAAGCCATTGCCGATGAACCGATTTGCGACTTTTCAAACGGTTCTTCAATCTGCTTTAAGTGTTGAAGAAGTCTGATGTCGTTTGAGAACTTGTACGCACTCTGTGCGATAAGGCTCAATGTATTAAGCATTTGAGAGTCAAGTTTTCTCGGATATGTCTGACCGCTTACAGGGAATGATTCTTCATAACCCATTTTTTCGGCAATCTTCTTGTCAAGCATTTTACATTTTTCATGGTCACCCTCAAAAAGTTCAAGGAAACTTGCCTGTGTACCCGTTGTACCCTTACAGCCCAAAAGCTTTGCCTTTGAAAGCTGATAATCAACGTCCTCAAGATCCATAAGCAAATCTTCAAGCCACAATGACGCACGCTTACCTACTGTTGTAGGCTGTGCCGGCTGAAAATGAGTAAATGCCAATGTCGGCAAATCCTTATATTCCTTTGCAAACTTTGCAAGCTCTCCGATAAGACATACAAGCTTTTTCTTAACAAGCTGCATAGCCTCTGTCATTATGATAATATCAGTGTTGTCACCGACATAACAACTTGTTGCACCCAAGTGAATAATAGGCTTTGCGTCCGGGCACTGTACGCCGTATGCGTAAACGTGCGACATTACATCGTGACGAACTTCCTTTTCACGAGCCTTTGCAACATCATAATTAATATCGTAAATATGCTCTTTCATTTGAGCAATCTGTTTGTCTGTTATATCAAGTCCAAGTTCTTTTTCACTTTCGGCAAGTGCAATCCAAAGTTTTCTCCATGTTGAGAATTTCTTGTCCGGAGAAAAAATGTACTGCATTTCCTTTGACGCGTAACGTGAGTTTAACGGACTTTCGTAAGTATTTGTTGCCATTTCATTTACTCCTCTAAATTTTTTATAAGACCGAAGAAAATCGCTTTGATTGCCACTTTGCAGTCGACGGTGCCGTACATATGCACTGCCCTCGGCAAAAAGCGGTGAGCCGGGCAATTTAATTCGGTCTACACTTAATTATAGTCCAAGACGTTTAAATACCTCTGCATATGCCTCTTCAACATTGCCCATATCACGTCTGAAACGGTCTTTGTCAAGTTTTTCGTGAGTTGTAGCGTCCCATAGACGGCAAGTGTCAGGTGAGATTTCATCAGCAAGAATAATCTGACCGTCAGGAGTTTTACCGAACTCAATCTTGAAATCAACAAGTTCTATATTAATACTTTCAAAATATGCTTTTAGAACATCATTTACTTTAAAAGTAAGGTCAGCAATAGTATCAAGATCCTCTTTAGTAGCGGCACCGATAGCGATAATCTGATAATCGTTAATCATAGGATCGCCAAGGTCGTCGTTCTTTAGACAGTATTCCAAAGTTGTGCAGTTTAATTTCTTGCCTTCTTCAACGCCGAAACGCTTTGAAAAACTACCTGCCGCAATATTTCTGATGATTACTTCCAAAGGTACGATTTCTACTCTCTTAACAACAGTTTCTCTGTCTGAAATTTCTTCAACAAAGTGAGTAGGGATACCGTTCTTTTCCATAATTTGCATAAGGAAGTTTGACATTTTGTTGTTCACAACACCCTTACCTGCAATTTGACCTTTTTTAAGACCGTTAAATGCAGTTGCGTCATCTTTGTAATCAACGATGTAAAGATTTTCGTCATCAGTTTTAAAAACCTTCTTTGCTTTTCCTTCGTAAAGCTGTTCCATTTTCTTCATATTTATCAGTTCCTTTCCTGTAAACATAATTTTACTTCTATATTATATTATAAACCGCCGATAAAATCAAGACTAATCAAAAAATATCGTAAATTTTAGAATAAAAAAGTATTTTGCAATGTGCGAAACCACCCCTCAGTCGGTGCCTCTCCTTGAGGAGAGGTGGCACGCAGTGACGGAGTGGTGGCTATTCATCAACCACACTCCGTAGGGGCGATCATCGTTTGCCACACGCAACCACCCCTCAGTCGACCTTGTCGACAGCTCCTCTCTATTGGAGCCTTTTTTCTCTCCCTGAGGAGTGGTGGCAACACCCAAAATCAAATTTACACAAAATTAATCTAAATTTATTTCAAAAAACTATTGACAAACCGAAAAACATCTGTTATAATGAACTCATAAATCAGTAATGATTATCATTATTGATTTTGAAGGAGTGAAATGTATGAAGTATTCAAAACAGCGTGAGGCACTTCTAACGCTGCTTAGAAGTACACGCTCCCACCCGTCGGCTGATTGGCTGTACGAAAATCTGCGTAAGGAATTTCCAAACATCAGTCTTGGAACTGTATACAGAAACCTTGCACAGCTTGCGGAAAACGGAGATATTTTAAAAATCAGCACTTCCGCAAACAAAGAACATTTCGACGGTTTTGTCCACCGACATTTTCATTTCGTATGTAATAAGTGTGACAAAATATACGATGTTGATTTAGACGGTATGGACGAGATAAAAAATCAAGCGGCGGAAAAATTAAATGCAGATATAGAAGACTATTCGCTTATATTTTACGGTATCTGCGAAAATTGTAGTAGTAAAAAAAATAATTAATTCTAAGGAGGAAATTTATTATGAAAAAGTATGTATGTCCGGTATGCGGTTATGTTCACGAGGGTAACGAACCACCTGAAAAATGTCCACAGTGCGGTGTTCCGGGTTCAAAGTTCACTGTTATGGAAGAGGGTACTGCACTAAACTTTGTATGTGAACACGTTATCGGAGTAGGTGCAAAAGATCAGGTTGAAGCTGATGTTTACGAAGGTCTAAAGGCTAATTTTGAAGGTGAATGTACAGAAGTTGGTATGTATATCGCAATGAGCAGACAGGCAATACGCGAGGGTTACCCTGAAATCGGCGAATTTTATATGAGAGCCGCTTTGGAAGAAGCTGAACACGCAGCAAAATTTGCCGAACTTCTTGGCGAAGTTGTAACTCCGTCAACAAAGAAAAATCTTGAACTTAGAGCAGAAGCTGAATGTGGTGCAACAGCAGGTAAACTTGAACTTGCAAAGAGAGCAAAAGAACTTGGCTATGACGCTATTCACGACACAGTTCACGAAATGGCAAAAGACGAGGCAAGACACGGAAAAGGCTTTGAAGGTATGTTAAAGAGATACTTCGGTTAAGCCTTAAATCCGCATAAAACCTAATAAAATCAAGGATTTTACAAGAGCTTGTTCAATCACGAACAGGCTCTTTTTCTTTGCTTTTTTAACCTCAAATTGTGGCGTGATTGTGGCGCGAGCCTTAAAAAATCATTGAAAAACTTTGTCCAAAAAGTTTGCACAAAATTTTTATTGATTTAGTGCGGAAACAGACCGCGCAAAGCAGATATAAAGCGCGTTTTGTCTTGCTTCCCGAAATATAGCCGCCCCCTTATGCAGATATTATACCGCCGCCGCAAATAGCTTTTCTTCTGGAACACACAAGGCGGCATATCGCCGCCTTGTAAATTATCATATAATTTTATTTGCCTGCAGATAATGTGGTAAATGTATCATCTTCATTATTGTATAATAATACTACTTCATATGTATCTGTACTGTTTCCGCCAAAGCTATTTTGTGCAGAATAATTAAGAGTAACGAAGTAACGAGTAAAATTTTCATTTCCTTGATAAACTTCATCATAGGTTTTCACATTATAGCTATTAAGCTGAAATGAACTCTCATTTTTTAATCTGACATTTTTATGAAATACTTCAACAGCTTCTGCACAAGCTCTTTGCTCTATTGTTTGTGACTCTTTTGGAATTTCAGTTAATTTGCAAGATGAAAAAAATAAAATTATAATCAATGCAATTCTTGCTATATGCAGTAATAATTTTATAGGCTTTTTAGAATTGTTTTGTATCAAACTAATTGCAAATGGAGTTAGTAAAAATATAATTATTGCTAATGGAATCAGATAATAAAATCTATATTCGTTTTGTGCCGCTATTGTGCAATACGCCAGCAAACAAGCTAATATAATACCTATAATATTAGAAATCTTTACAAAAGCACCCTTCTTAATGCGTTCATGGCAATTAGGACACACAAAAGCATTTTGATTTAATTCTATACCACACCAACCACAAAATTTATGTATAGAATTTTGCTTTGCTCCGCAGTTAATACACATTCTTTTTGAATTTTCTTTTCCACAATTAGTACAATATTTCATAATAAAATTCCTTTCTGTTTATTTATCGCTTACATAAATTTGTGTAGTGTATTCTATGATATTATCATAAATACTGTTAATACCTGTATTTCGGTTTTGTTTACTTCCGTATGGTCGAGTTGAAAAAATCACATTATCATTTTTGATATATTGAACAGAGTATTTATTGTCTATTTTATATAACTGCATAAAATCATCATTAAAAGAATTTAGATTATTGTCCTTTACAAAATTTCTAAATTCTTTTAATGCTTTTTCGCAATCTTCCTTTTTGTTATATCTTCTTGATTCTCCTATGTACTGATTTGGTTTATTGCCAGGATAAAGTTTAAAATAGTATTTTCCATTATCCTGCTTAATTTTATATCCATACATAACAATACCTCCATTTATCATAAATATTGTAATAAGCAATATTATTATAGTATAAACCTATCGCAAAGTCAAGCATTCCCAATATAATTATTTGTATAAACAATAATTATGGAGGGTAGTTATGAATAGAATTGCTGAATTACGAAAAGAAAAGCATTTAAACCAAATAGGGCTTGCAATGAAATTAAACATATCTCAATATATGGTAAGCGCATACGAAACAGGCAGACATCAGCCCGGTATTGATACCTTAATTCAGATGTCAAATATTTTTGGTGTTTCTGTTGATTATATTATAGGAAATACCGATATACGAACACCTGTTGAAAAATTTTTAAAGGATGGATTGACCTCTAATGAAATTGAATTATTAGATATATTCAAAGAATTAGATAATGAGAAACAACAAAAAGCATTAGGAATATTATTCGCCCTTAAATATTATGAAAAATAATCAAAAAGCGGCGGAATTTACACCGCCGCCGCATAATTATATTTGATTTAGATTTTTCTTTAAAATATCTATTCCTGTTTTAGAAACAGCCAGATAATATCGTTGTGTAACATTAATAGAGTATTCTTCAAGTTTTGTGTAAATACAAAACTTGAAAAATACTCATGCAAAGATATATTAACTAAAAAAATAACTTTATTATATTTAAGGCGGTACATATGTACCGCCTTTTAAATTACAAATATTTTTCTTCAAATCTATTCCACGACATCGGTTTATCGAACAAATATCCCTGTGCCTCATCGCAGCCCATTTCTTTCAAAATATCATATTCCTTTTCATTTTCGACGCCCTCGGCGACAACGGAAATGTTATAATTTTTACAAATATCTATAACCGACTTTGAAATCATACAAGTCTTTTCATCTGTTTCAAGCTTATGAACAAGTTCGCGGTCAAGTTTCAATGTATCAAATTTAACTTCCGAGAACAAGAACAAGTCCGCATATTTCGCACCGTAATTATCAATCGCAATATGGAAACCGTTATTTTTAAGTTCCACAATTTTGTCAAGCACATCGCTAAGACCGCCCTTAACCTTATCTTCCGACACTTCAATCACAATCGAATCTTTCGGGATATTATAATCAAACCAAATATCCATAAGATTTTCCATAAAATTAGGTCTGACAATCGTGCAATGCGATATATTAACCGACACAGGCTTAATATTTTTACCCGCCTCAATCCAGCCGGAAATATATTCACAGACGTGTCTGAACACATAAAGGTCTATCATATGCACCGTTTCGTTATATTCCATTGCGGGAATGAAATCCATAGGTGAAACAATCGTATCGTCCTCATCAAAATATCTGATAAGCGCCTCACTGCCGCAAAATTCTCCGTCGATTGCGGAAAATCTCGGTTGGAACCATATAACAAATCTTTCTTCCTGTATAAGCTTTTTCAACTTTTCCTGTGTTGAGAATGACACAAAAGTATCATTATAAAATCTGTATCTTGCCGACTGACCGTTATTTCTGTAATAATATTTCTTATCCTGATACATTTTTTCATCGGCAATCTTTATTACTTCATCAATATCCGACGAATCTTTAGAATAATGAAAACCAATCGATACTTTATACTTCATTTCAGAAATCAAATTTCTGAACGCAGTAACCTTAGCTGTAAACTCCTTATCATTCGTATCATAGCAAAGCACGACAAATTCATCTCCGCCGACTCTGTATGAACACTCCTTGCCAAACGACTCAATAATCACGCTCGCTATATCTTTCAGTGCACAATCACCGCCGCAATGACCGCTTTTATCGTTAATCTCTTTCAAACCGTTAAGGTCCATATAAAGCACGCCCAAGCCGCAATTACGACCTCTCATAATTCTTTCGGTATCTTCTGTAAACTTATTTCTGTTATATAGGCCCGTAAGCGAATCGACGTAGCTCAGCTCTCTGAGTTTTCGCGCACTCTTTTCGCGAATAATCATTGACGCAACAAAATAATCAAGTGCGTCAAAGAATGTCACAATTTGAGAAAATTTTTCTTCCGGCAAATTACTTGCGCCGATAAAACCGATTATTTTACCGTTATCGGCAATCGGTGACGCAACAAGCCTTTGCACACCGCTTTTTACCGCCTGTTGATATGCCTCAACAGAAATTTCTTTCAAATCTTCGACACTATTTAAAATAACATTTTCATTGCTGTCATAGGTCGGCAGCCACTTATCAACAACATTTGAATCCAAGCTTTTAAGTTCTTCCGCTCTCGAATTGACACCATTGTTATTCCATTCAAATACATTGCTCAGTTTATTTTCATCATAACTGAACACAAAAATTTTATCCGCCTCAAAATACTTGCCTATTATTCCAAGCAAATTTGTAAAGCTTTCTTCAAACGGTTTATTCTTGTGCATTTCAACCATACAGCTTACCAAAATATGCTCCATATCAAGACGTTGTTCAAGTCTTTTCTGAATTTCTTCAGTGTTGGTAATGTCAAATGCAATATCCAAATATGCCTTTTTACCGTCCCACACAGTATCCTTATGCTTAATAATATATGCTTTTTCCGTCATTACATTTTCACGAATATACTCAGAAAGCCCCTCACCGTTCAAGCAAGGACAATTCGTACATTCTGAACTTTTGCCGTGAAAAAGTTTATAACACGTTTCACCCAAACAATCGCCGAGAATTTTCTTTCCCGCCTCATTTATGTACAAAATCTCATGAGTTTCTGCGTCAGATACATATACAATTTCCGATATTGCATCTAATACATTATATATATCCAGCATAATCCGACTCCCTTCATATACCCTTAATGCCATTATAGATTATATATAAATTATTCTATCATATCAACCATTTTTTTGCAATAACAAATTTAATTTTTACATAACGGCAAAAACTATTCCGGCGATTATAACCGCCGCACACACCATTTTATAAAGCGTGCGTTTTTCTTTGAACACAATTCGTCCGCCTATAATCGTAATCATAACCGAACATTGTTTTATAAGAGTCATTGCGACAACCGTGCTTTCCTGCTTACTGCACGCGATAAACAGTGCCTTATCGCCGATTACAAACAACACGCTCAAAATAAGTATCCAATAATTTTTGTATATCGTTCTGAAATCTATTTTTGTTTTGGTTACAATCATATAGCCCAAATACAATATTACCATAAAAAACATATACCAAAATTGAAGTTGACCGCTGTTCATACTCTGCATAAGCATTTTATCAAGCAGTTCCGAAACAGCGTTGCAAAGACACGATATAAGCACAAGTACAATGTATATCGGCTTTGTTTTTTCTTCGCCCAATCCCTTGCCTTTGGCATTTACGAAAAGCAATCCGACAAGCACAAGTGCCATACCGGCAATCTTATGTCCCGTCATAACTTCTCCCAGCACTGTTACTCCAAGCACTGTCGCAAATATTACGCGCGACATATCCATAATTCCGTAAAATCCAATCGGCAGTTTCTTTATCGCCTTAAAACTGCATATCCAAGCTATAAAAATTATAGCCGATTTTATCATTACAAATCCGATATAATGAAAATCTATCGACAATGCGTTTTTCACGCTCGGCGTCACGAATAAAAAGCTTATAAACGTGTAGAAAAACAGCACCTCCATAGCACTGTTTTTCTCCATTGCCTTTTTCTTTATTATATCTCTTACACCCTTTAAAACTCCGTAAAGGCATACGAGTCCTATCCACATTATTTTATCAGCTCCGTTAAAAATAAATTATCCAGCATTTGTGTACCGGATTTTGTCTTAAATATCTTCTCACTAACGTTTTTAGCCGTTTCTTTTGTCATTTCGTCCTCATCTATATTGACAAGGAAGTCCGCCTCAACAAGTATTTGATAGTCGATACCGTCGATATTTGAATATGTGTGATGATGAGCGACAAGGTATGACACACGTTCGATAACGTCTTTGTCATATCTCAATTTCGTAAGCATTTCCTCCGCAATCGGCGGACCTTCGATTTCCTGATATTTGCCCGCAGAAGAATTATATTTTTCTTCGCTTATCTTTATTCCTATGTCATGCACATATGCGGCAGTTTCAAGAATAAGCATAGTCCTTTCATCAAGCTCCTCCGCTTCGCCTATCGCTTTGGCATAGCCGTGTACTTTTATAAAATGGTTTATGCGTTTCTTGTCACCTGCATAATACTTTATCATTTCTGTTGCAACAGTACTCATGGTTATCAATCCTCGAACGGTCTTATTCTGTATGTCACGCCGATTTTTTTACAAATATCGGCACATTCCTTTTCTTCTTCCTCTGTAAGCGTTGTCGAAACAGTCGAAAGCACAACTTCCTTTACATAGTGCTTTACATTTTCGGCAAACTTAATCATTGCGTCAAATGATTCGATACCGAATTTACTGCGTGTAAGTTCAAGATAACGTTCTTTGTTCGGCGTATTAAGGCTGATCGAAACAATATCGATAAGTCCGTCAAACATAGGTGCAGTGTTCTTTTTGTGAATAAGGTCGGCAAGACCGTTTGTGTTTATACGGATAGTTTTGTTATACTTATCCTTTATAAACCGACAGACTTCAAGCACATCGTCAAGTCTTTCGGTCGGCTCACCGAAACCGCAGAAAACAACCTCTTTATACTTATTCATATCAAATTTTGAAAATTCGTTTTTAACTTCTTCAACGCTCGGTTCTCTTTCAAGCCAAAGACTGCCCGAATGATTCATTTCGTCCCTCGTTTGTCTTAGACAGAATGTGCACGCGCACGGACATTTGTTCGTCATATTTACGTATAAATTATCGTGTACTTCATATAAAATAACCATTTTAATACCTCTTTCATTTTTCATATCTTAAATTATACCATATCACTGCATTTTTCTCAACTGTATTTTCACACCAAAAAAACCGCTCATTAAAGCGGTTTTTTATATTTTATTTCAGTCAAATTAACCTCTTGGGTGATTTGTTTCAACGTCGTCTACAAGTGTTTTTACAAGAGCATTCACGTCTGTAACAGTTTCATTTTCCGTTACGGCAACGCTGTGACTCATTACTGTACCCGCGTCCTCGCATGACCATATTGCGTATGTTGTTTTATTGTATGTGTAAATTTCAACTGCCGAATCAGCTACTTTGTAGTCCTCAACCTTAGTACCACCCGATATACCCGAAATGTCTGCGTCACCCGGTTGTGTACGAACTGTAATGTCTAATACATTTGTATTGTAAGTGTATTTGATTTCTGCCAAATTACTATCGGCAAGGTATCTGTAACTTTGTGCCTCGCACTTGCTACCCTCATCAAAACTGCTTGCGTTCAAATCTGCCACTTGATATTTTACGCTCTCTGCATTATTCAATGCCGCATTAAGCTCGTCAAGACTGTTATAATCTGTCCATGGGTTTGGAATTTGTGAAGACGGCTCTGTTTTGATTTCCTTTTCAACAGTAACTGTCTTTGTTGCCTCGTCCCAACCGACAACGCTGTGCATACCCTCAGCGATTGCTCTTACAGGCACAACCGTTGATGAACCCACGATTTTTGCGGGTGTTTCAAGTGTAACCGCGTCACCGTTTACATACATTACATCAGAATCAATCTGCATTGTAATACTTACGTCACTTACCGAATCATACGATATAACAGTTCTTGTTTCGTCGTCCCACTGTACGTCTGCGCCAAGTGCCTCGAATATTTCACGCATAGGAACAAGTGTATGGTCATTTTCAATAAAAGGTGTTATTTCCACAAAAGAAACATTATTTCCGTTTACCGTAACCGTAATGTTATCATCAGCCAAAGCGCCTGCCGATACAGTCAAAACAGATGCGACAGCCAATACAGATGCTATTATCTTCTTATTCACAATCATTACCTCCGAAATCATTATATTGTTTATATTATATCACAAATTACAAATCAATTCAATACTTTATTTGATTGAATTGACAACTTCCTCCACAGCTTCTCTGCCCGTATCGGTTCCGTAAATATTATAATCGATTTTATCTTCGGTAAAATATGCCGATACATCATTTTCATATCCGTTATACACCGGCTCAGTATCGTCATTTCCGCTATAATAATAATTTACATCTATTCTTCCGCCGTTTTCTGATTCAAAAGTCGCACCGCCGTTATATGTATCGGTTGTTTCAAAACCGCTCGGAGCGTTTATTTCTATTTGAGGTGTCGGCACTGATGTAGCCATAGCCGAACTCATTGCCATTCCGGTGCCGATAACCGTATCGGCATTGCCTTCATCGCTTGTAATTTCGGTCGGCACTTCTTTTTTTGTACTGATTTCTGCTGTTCTGTCACTTGACATAAAAGCAGAAAATATTGTTGATAATTCGAGTGCGTTTTCCTCGATTGCACTTTCTTCGACAGTGACATCTTCCGTTATTTCTTGAATTTCACTGTTTTGTTCACTCTCGATATTGGGGATTTCGGTTTTGTCCTCGATTTTAAGCGATTTGTTCTCGTTTGCTATCCGATTATTTACCGCAACTTTTTCATTGTCACTACTCTTATAGTCACCATTCTTTTTCTCCGTTTTAGTTTGACTATCCAAATAGTTATTGGGAGGGGGAGTATAGGGATTTTGAATAGTTTGGGGACTATCGGTAGGATACGGATATGAAGTATCCGCTGTATTTGAAACTACACTTTCCGACATATCGGACGGTGTCGGTGTTGAAACTTGCTCCTCAATAATCACGCCGTCATCTCTTGTTTTCTGCCAATACGGCATAGATATAACCGCCGCAGACACAACAACAACTGCCGCCGCAGCCGATACCGCATATTTTGCGTATCGCCTATACGGTAGGGGAGATTGTCTTTTCTCTGCACCTTTATGTGCATTCAAGATAACTCTGTTTATCATATCTTCACTCGGTTTTATATCGTCATTAGCCTGTTTATAAATTTTCCTAAACAAAGTCATAATCTCCTTTCAGTTTGTTTTTAAGCAATATTCTGCCTCTATGTAAATGCGATTTAACAGTCGATTCTTTTATGTCAATGCTTTCGGCGATTTCCCTCACGCTCATATCCTGATAATAGAAAAGATGTATCACCGTACGATATTTTAAGGGAAGGTCTTGTACAGCGAAATACACGTCACTTTTTTCGGGATTGTCAAAGGTTAAATCCTCTTCAAGCGGAACGTTTTTCTTGAACCACGATGACATAAAAACACTCTTTGAGCAATTTATCGTCACACGAATGAGCCAAGCCTTTATATATTCCTCCGACTCAAATTTATCTTTATTCTGTATAAATCGAACAAACACGTCTTGCGTCACATCTTCGGCAAAAGTTTGATTTTTCGTTTGTGACAAAGCAAGTTTATACACCATATCAAAATACTTGCGTATAACTTCGTCAGATGAAACGTCTGTTTTTGACCTTTCGTCTGTCATTAATCCCCCTCCCTTCACTTATAATACAATTCAGCACACCAAAAGGTTGCACTTTTTTCAAAAAAATTTTTATAAAGTGTGATAATGCGGAATTATATCTTCGTAAGTTCCGTCTTTCATACGGAAACCGTTAGGTATTACGCCGAGTTGTACAAAGCCGAGTTTTTTATATAATTTAAGTGCATATTGATTAGTTGCGACAACGGCATTAAATTGAAGTACACCGTAACCGATTTCCTTTGCTTTTTTCAAGCAATCCGTCACAAGAATTTCACCTATATGCTTACCTCTTTGTGTTGATTTCACCGCATAGCTTGCATTGCAGATATGACCGCATCTGCCGACATTGTTCGGATGAAGTATGTAAAGTCCGACAATATCACCCGTTTCTTCATCATACGCAATACCTGTATATGACTGACTCTTAAAAAATTCCAATCCGCTCTTTTCCGTAAGACATTCTTCCTGCGGAAAAGCCACTCCGTCCTCTACGACTTCGTTCCAAATTTCATTTGCGGCTTGTATATCGCTTTCATTAAATTCTCTTACTTTTATGTTCATTATAACACCTTCCGTTAAATTATATATAAAAAAACGGAATGCAGTGCATTCCGTTTAAAAAATCAATTATTCAGCAACGAATGGCAATAGTGCTATAATTCTTGCACGCTTGATAGCTGTTGTAAGCTGTCTTTGGTGCTTTGCACAGTTACCGCTGATACGTCTTGGCACGATCTTGCCTCTTTCAGTAACGTATCTTCTAAGCTTTGCTGTATCCTTATAATCGATATGCTCAACCTTATCTACGCAGAACATACAAACCTTTTTCTTAGGTCTTCTTGCTCTCTGTGGTCTGTCATTTCTTTCAGCCATGTTATTTTCCTCCTATCAATTTTTATCACGCGGATATATTAGAATGGCAAATCGTCTTCCGAACCGTCAAGGTCCGAAAAATCGCCCATATCAAAATCATCACCAAAGTTTGGTTCACTGCCTTGTGCAGGCTGTGATTGAGGAGCGTTAAATCCGCCCTGATTAAAGCCTTGATTCTGATAACTTCCTCCGCCTTGAGTACCTGATTCGGCTCTTGAACCGGTAAAGTAAGCCTCGTCTACAACAACTTCCGTTGCATACTGCTTTTTACCGTCATTACCGTCCCAACTTCTCGATTGAATACTTCCGACTACCGCAATCATACTGCCCTTTTGGAAATATCTTGCGATAAATTCACCTGTCTGACGCCATGCAACGCAGTTGATGAAATCAGCTTGCTGCTGAGCATCTTTACCGGCGAAACGTCTGTTTACCGCGATTGAAAATCTCGCAAGTGAAACACCGTTCGGAGTCTGACGCATTTCGACGTCGCGTGTAAGACGTCCCATTAATATAACTTTGTTCATACTTACACCGCTTTCTTCACAAAAGACTATTCTTCGTCTTTTCTGATAACAATAGTTCTTAGGATACCTTCTGTAATCTTGTACTGTCTTTCAAGTTCTTTAGGGAACTCGCTGTCAGCCTTGAAGTTTACAAGATAGTAGAAACCTTCTGTTCTATCATTAATTTCGTAAGCAAGTCTTCTCTTGCCCCATTCGTCAACAGATTCAAGTTCACCGTTCTGTTCGATAAGTGTTGTAAACTTATCCTTTAGAGCAGTAACCGTTTCCTCATCAAGTGTTGCGTCAATGATAAAAATTGTTTCATAGCTGTTTAGTATTTTTTCAGCCATTTTCTGCACCTCCTTATGGACTTTTGTCCCACACATACCCCGTGTGGGCAAGGATTGCTTACGTTTACCGCAAGCCTTGTAATTATATATCTTTTTTCAGCAAATGTCAAGCATTTTTTACTATTTTGCTCTATATTTTTCACTGCTGACAAGATAATCGTAATATTCGCAAAGCATTTCAATGCCTTTGCCGTTTAGTTTTGTTAAGTCGAAGTCGATATTATCAAGCAATTTCACTCTGTACCGTTCGTCTGTTCTGCCGCAAAGGTAGTCAACGGGAACTTTAAAAAGCTTGGCAAGATACGTTATCGCCGCCACTTCGGGAATACGCTCGCCGCTTTCCCAATTTGCGATACACGTTCTTGAAACATTCATTCTCTCCGCAAGTCCCGCCTGCGTTATAGCGTTTTCTTTTCTCAGTTCCCTAAGCCTTTGAGCAAAGCACTTTTTGAACGTACCGTTATTCTTCTTTATCATTTTCTTCATTAACTGCGGCACTTTCTTCTGCATCACTGTCAGAATTTTCTCTGCCGCTTTTTACACGGTTGAATATCTCCATAAACTGATCGCCGGTAATAGTTTCCTTATTGATAAGAAATTCTGCGATTTCATCAAGTGCGTCACGATTTTCTTTCAATATATTAAATGCCTTTTCGTGACACTCTTTCAATACGCGTACAACTTCCTTATCAATATCTGTCTTTGTTTCCTCCGAACAGTTTGAAACATTTCTGCCGTCAAGATATTTATTCTGTATGCTTTCAAGTCCGGCCATACCGAATTTTTCCGACATACCGTACTGAGTAATCATATTTCTCGCAAGTGACGTTGCACGTTCAATATCGTTTGACGCGCCTGTTGTCTGCACGTTGAATACAAGTTCTTCCGCCGCACGACCTGCAAGGAACACTGTAATCTGGTCAACTATTTCATCTTTTGACATTAAATAACGTTCTTCCTCTTCAGGCATTTGCATTGTATAACCAAGCGAACCCATAGTTCTCGGAACGATTGTGATTTTGTGAACAGGCTGAGTATGTTTCTGTACCGCCGTTGCAAGTGCGTGACCGACTTCGTGGAACGAAACAATTCTCTTTTCCTTTTCGGACAAAATTCTGTCTTTCTTTTCTTTACCCGCGATTATGACTTCAACAGCCTCCATAAGATCCTCTTGACTTACGGTCTTTCTGTTACATCTTACCGCCCTTAAAGCCGCCTCATTTACCATATTCGCAAGGTCTGCACCTGCCGCACCGCTTGTTGCAAGTGCCATTTCGTGAAGATTAATATCAGGTTCTGTTTTAACGTGCTTGATATGCACACGCAAAATATCTTCTCTGCCCTTTAAATCAGGCTTTTCAACAATAATTCTTCTGTCAAATCTACCCGGTCTTAAAAGTGCCTTATCAAGAACTTCCGGACGGTTGGTTGCCGCCAAAATAACAAGTCCCTTTGACGAATCAAATCCGTCCATCTCACTTAACAGCTGATTCAGAGTTTGTTCACGTTCATCATTTGAACTAATCTGATTGTCTCTTGATTTACCGATTGCATCAATTTCGTCTATAAATATAATACAAGGTGCTTTTGCCGACGCTTGCTTAAACAAGTCACGAACTCTTGACGCACCGACGCCGACAAACATTTCCACAAATTCCGAACCGGAAAGCGAGAAAAACGGCACTTTCGCCTCACCGGCAACCGCTTTCGCAAGAAGTGTTTTACCTGTTCCCGGCGGTCCGACCAAAAGCGCACCCTTAGGCTGTTTTGCACCGATTGCCTTATACTTTGCCGGATTATGAAGATAATCGACTATTTCGTCAAGCGATTCTTTAGCCTCTTCCTGACCGGCAACGTCCGCAAACGTTACGCCTGTCGCATTTTCTACGTTATACATCTTTGCGTTGGACTGACCTATTCCCATAATTCCGCCGCCACCGCCGATTTTCTTCGACATTGAACGTGTCAAAATAAAGAACAGTAAATAAATAACTACCAACGGCAATATCCATGTAAGGAAGAAATCAAGCACGGGACTGTTATGCTGTATCGGCGTAGAATACTTCACGCCGTGACTGTCCAAATCCGCAAGAAGTCTGTCGTCAGGGATATATCCCGTATAATACACATTTCTGCTGTTTTCCTTTGCCTGTTCTATAACTGCGTCTGTATCTATGCCCATCATCTTCATAAACTCGGTTGTTTTAGGCGTTGTTATCGGCTGTGATTCGTCATACTTTTCATATATGACAATCTGCTCCGACTGCAAAATAACCTCGTCAACTTTATTTTCATCAAGCATAGTCAAAAATTCACTGTACGATATTTCCTGTTTCTTCGGTGTCTGCAACGACAGCATTACCATATTTAAAATAACTGTCGCAATAACCGAAATCACCAAAAATATCAATAACGGATTTTTCAGCGGCGAACGGTTTTTCTTTTTATTATCCATAAATGTTCCTCCACGTTTTTCTTCATATTTATATATAACTAATATTAAAAATGTCAGTCAATAAATATTGTAGCACTTTCATCTTATTATTGCAATGTTAAATAAATTTTTTAACACAATTTTATTAAAATTCACAATTCGGAAATATATTATTTTAATTGACTTATATATAAAAGAATGATAAAATATCAGTATCTGAATATTACTACATTAAATTCAAAACGAAAGGATGAATAACTCATGAAAAAACTAACAGCAATTTTGACATCACTTATTATGACACTTTCCGTCATATGTCAGACATCGGTTTTTGCTGCATTCAGCGACGTAGGTGACGATAATACTTACAAAGACGCTATTACAACTTTAACAAAGCTTAAAGTTATTGACGGATACGAAGACGGTACTTTCAAGCCTGACGGTCAAATCACAAGAGCCGAATTCACAAAGCTTATCGTATTTATACTTGGCTACAAAGACCTTGCATACGACTCATCAGACTTTACTGATGTTGACGCTTCACACTGGGCAAAGAACTATATTCAAACTGCCTACAACCTTGGTATAATTGCAGGTATGGGCGACGGTACTTTTGCTCCGGACGCTCCTGTAACTTATGAACAAGCTCTTAAAATGGTAGTTTGTACATTAGGTTATGTTCAGTTTGCCGAAAATCTCGGCGAATGGCCGGAAGGTTTCATTAAGCAGGCAAACACTCTTGACCTTACAAAGAAAGTTAATTCAACAGGTTACAGTGAAGGTGCAACAAGAGGTATGATTGCACAGGTACTTTACAACGCACTTGAAATACCTATATACGAAAACAACGGTTACAACTGGGTTGCAACAGAGAAAACTCTTATGCAGGACTACCTAAAAGTTAAAAAGCTAAAAGGTACTCTTGTAGGTGTTGAAGATTACTTGACAGAGGACTGCAAGCAAGACCTTAACGAAAGTGAAATGGCTATCTTGCCGAACGACAGCAGTGACCTTGTAAAAATCGACTTCTCGGAATTCACTTCAAACGTTACAGATATAAGCAAATATCTTGGCAATACTATCACCGTTTACTATGAACAGTTGACAGACAAGGACGACAGAAAGCTTATCATCATTGACGACGAAACAACAAAAAATTCTGAAATCAAATTAGATTATGAAGATTTAAACAGTTTTTCCGGCAACTCACTTAAATACTATGATTCATCATCAAAGCTAAAGACTGTAAAACTAAAAGAAGATGAACTTACAGTAAGATACAACGGCAAACTTGTTGAAAAGAACGAAACCGTAACTCTTACAAATCCGACAACAAAGCAGGAAGAAACATTCTCACGTGAAGAGGCACTTGAACAATGGCTTACTCCTGACACAGACTACACAATCTACGGTGACGTTAAACTTACAGACAGCGGTGACGACGGCACAATAGATATGATCCAAATAAACAACTATGACACAATAGTTGCTTATGCCACTCCTACAACAACAGATTACCGTATAACAGACAAGCTCGTAACAGGTAACTACTTAATCCTTGACCCTCAAGCGTCTGATTATACATACACAATCACAAAGAACGGTTCGGAAATTCCTGTTACATCAATTTCCGCAAACGATGTAATTCTTTATACAAAGAGCCTTGACGGTTCGTACTACACACTTCTTGTTACAAACAATCCTGTTAAGGGTTCAATCACTTCAATCGGTTCAAACGGCGATAAAATGACAATCGGCGGTAAATCATATAAAATCGGCAGCAAGTGTGAGGCATACATAAACGACAAAGACGGCAAAACTCTTAAAACAGGCGTTTCAGGTACATTCTATCTTGACGCATTTAACACAGCCGTTTTCGGAACACTTGAACAGACTGCCGTAATTCCTTACGCTTACATCACAAACGCATTTATCGACCGTGACGAAGGCGGTAAGATTTACATTACTGCATATGCACCGACTGTTTCGGCAAGCAGTGCGTCGTCATATCCTGTAAAGGATAAAGTTAAGTTCAACGGTGCATCAATCAAGAGTGAACTAATAATTGACAAACTAAAAGCATCAGCCGATTATACAAACGATGATACAGAATTGGCAGATCATATTTACGGCGCAGGAAAAACTCCTACACTTACAGGTTTCTCACAACCGGCAAGAGTTACAATAACAAACGGTGAAGTTACACAAATCGTTGCTCTTACATCTGATGAACTTCAAACTCAAAATGACGACAAAGAACAAATCGCAAAGTGCAAAGCTGCCGATAAGTATACTTATTCATCAAACAGTTTCTCGCTTAACGGCAAAACAGCATTTTCAATAAACTCTTCAACAGTTGTCCTTTATGTTCCGGCAGACAGAACACAAAGAGAAAAATATGCTAAAAAGACCGCGTCATCAGCTTTTACAACAGGTGATACATACTATGTAGAAGCATACGACATCAGTTCATCAAAGGTTGCCGGACTTTTGGTACTTTACGGAAATGACGGTACACTTACATCAGTTAAGAAAGATACAAACTTCTCAATCGTTTCTACTTTACCTGAAAGCGTATATAATGAAGTAAAAGATGATTCAGTTCTTCAATTCAAGGTATTCGCAGGTTCAAACACAGAAAAAGCCTGGACAACTTATGACCGTACAGAATTTGCAGACGTGCAAGTCGGTGACGTTATCCAATTCGCTTATGACAGCGATCAGCTTGCACAAGGACGTATAAACAACATTAAGTTTGCAGACATCGCAGAAGTTCTTGACGGCAAGACATATGACGGCAAAAAGTTCAACTGGGAAGAAGAACAAGACCCTACAGAAGATAATAATTATCAAAAATACAAATTCGATTACAGATTTAAAAAGAACGGTACTGACGAAGACGAAGTTTACAACAGCACATCAACAGGTACAGTTCCTTACTCAAGAGCTTGTATGTACAACATCAGCCAAGTTCTTACTGACGAAAAGAAGATTTATGTAACAAAGACAGGTTTTGAAAACGTTGACGGTACATATACTCTTGACGACAGCGATTACGAAGAAATCACAATCAATGCGTCAACAAAGATTGTTCGTATGGACGAAGACAGAGATGAAATCAGCAGATATGTCGATAACACAACAACAGACCTTTCAATCAACGATTTGAAAGACGCTAAAAACTATGGTGAAGATTGTTCAAAAGTTCTTGTATGCTCATCAAAGGGTACTGCAAAACTTATCGTAATCTATAATTAATCACAAACAACAAAAAAACAAGTCACTTTTAAAGTGACTTGTTTTTTTATTTACTTAACTTCTAATTTTTCCTGTCCGCTGTATCTCGGAATTTCAAATTTATACTTTGCCGTCGGGAATGCCTCGAACATACTGCTCATACTCTTTGCCTGTTTTGACGCCCACGCAATATCGGTTGCGTATTGGTGTTCAGCAGGTTTTTCAGGGTTCCATCTCATTTTATACAAAGTATTCTGCCCGTATTTGGAATTATTGATATAATTTTCGCTTATCCACTTTGCACCGCCCTCGATTGCCCTTTCTACACTCGTCCAGCCTTGCTTATACGCATATTCCGCACCGGCGTCAATCGGTGATTCGTCCACCGCACCGATACCGAACAAGTTATACACCGTTGTACCGTTATATTCAACACCGTTTGCAAGATCAGACGAACCGTTACCTGTTTCAAGGCATGAATGAATTACAAGATATACTTCACTTACATTGTTATCATCAGCCGCTTTCTTGAATTCACTGCCGTGACCGTCCAAAACGCCTTTACCCTTTAAATAAGTATCAAGTGTAGCGGAATCAACATTGTTTGACACACTCAAATCCATAAACTGATACTTTTCATATCCCGACACAAGATTTTCCGGATTTACATACTGTTCAACATTTTCCTCACTCGCCGGGAACACACCGTTTGTAAATACAGTCGGTTCTGCGGTCATTTGTTCTTCAACCATTTCATCAACCGTCATATCACAGTCGGTGTACACAACAGGTATATCCTCTTTACGTTTTTCCCACGTTGTAACGGTAACTGTGCATTTTGCCGTATAATCGCCGTCCTCCGTTTTTGCGTAAATGTCGGTTGTTCCGACACCGCAAGGCGATACAAGTCCCTCACTGTCCACAGTTGCAATCGACTCATCGTCACTGTACCATCTGACTTTTTGTATAGTCGCGTCTGTCGGCGAAACCATAGCCGTAAGTTTTGCGGTAATAGGCTTATCCGCATACAATGTCATTTCACTTTGCGACATTGCAACGCCCTCTACTCCCTTAACAACGCTTACTTTCAACTTTGACAATGCGTTTCCGCACCTTATATCAATGAATGTATCACCTATTTTGTCAGTCGGTGTAACAACACCGTTTTCGTCAACTGCCGCAATCGTTATATCTTCGGATTTATATGTAATTTTCTTGTTTGTCGTGTTCAGCGGCATAACCTCCGCCGCAATTTTATACGGTTCATTTTCTTTGCCCGCATAAAACAAAACCTTGCCTTGCTTTAAATTTATGCGTTGTGCCTTGACTTCGTCCCAAGTTGACACAGGCGCAAAATATATTTCGTCCGACACATATGTATCGTCATCTATTTCAACTTTGTACGCACCTTGTGCCGAACCTGTCAACACGGTAAGCACAGCCACGCACGCAAATATCTTTTTTACTGTAGGATTTTTCACTTTAAAAATCTCCGTTCCGTAATATTCTAAACTGTATTTTATATAATTCTCACCCTTATGTCAATGGAAAATATAATTTTATACGCAGTTTTCTGCTTAAAATATGACTTTTTTCTCAAAAAGTCATTGTAAATTCAATAAAAATAGTATATAATTATATAGTATATTCAGAATTAGATTTAAGGAGGGTTTTCAATAGATGGAAAACACAGAGCAAACACAAGAGCAATTATCGGCACTTTTGCAAGTCCGCAGAGATAAGCTTACAGAACTTCAAAATGACGGACGTGACCCATTTAAAATCACAAAATTTGAGAGAACACACACATCTGCTCAACTTAAAGAAAACTATACAGAGGAAGACCGCGAATTAAAGAAACGCGGCAGTGACGAAGTACAAATCATAAAGGCACAAGTATCTCAATTTGACGGTCAGACTGTTTCAATCGCAGGACGTATTATGTCAAAGAGAGGTATGGGTAAAGTCGGTTTTGTTCACGTTTCTGATATAGACGGACAAATTCAGCTTTTTGTTAAAAAGGATATTTTGGGCGAGGACGAATACGCTCGTTTCAAAAAGCTTGATATAGGCGATATTATCGGTGCAGAGGGTGAAGTTTTCACAACTCAGACAGGTGAAATTTCGGTAAGAGCCGAAAAAATCACTCTACTTTCAAAATCACTTCTTCCGCTTCCGGAAAAGTTCCACGGTATGACAGATACAGACCTTAGATACCGTCAAAGATATATCGACCTTATTATGAATGCCGATGTTAAAAAGACATTTATCAACCGTTCAAAGATTATTGCGTCAATTCGCAGCTACCTTAACGGTCAAAACTTCCTTGAAGTTGAAACACCTATGCTTGTCGCAAACGCAGGCGGTGCTGCCGCAAGACCGTTTGAAACACACTTTAACGCATTGGACGAAGATTTCAAACTTCGTATCTCGCTTGAGCTTTACTTAAAGCGTCTTATCGTGGGCGGTTTTGATAAGGTTTATGAAATAGGACGAGTTTTCAGAAACGAAGGTCTTGACACTCGCCATAACCCTGAATTTACTCTTATGGAATTGTATCAGGCATACACAGATTATCACGGTATGATGGATCTTACAGAAAATCTTTACCGCCACGTTGCTAAGGAAGTGCTTGGTACAACTACAATCGTGTATAACGGTATAGAAATGGATTTGGGTAAGCCGTTTGAACGTATAACAATGGTTGACGCAGTTAAAAAGTACGCAGGCGTTGACTTTAACGAAATTAATACACTTGAAGAGGCTCGTAAGGTTGCCGACGAACATCACGTTGAATATGAGGACAGACATAAGAAGGGCGATATTCTTAACTTATTCTTTGAAGAATATGCCGAAGAACACCTTATTCAACCGACTTTCGTTATGGATCACCCGGTTGAAATTTCACCGCTTACAAAGAAAAAACCTGAGAACCCTGATTACGTTGAACGTTTTGAGTTCTTTATGAACGGTTGGGAAATGGCAAACGCTTATTCTGAGCTTAATGATCCAATCGACCAAAGAGAACGTTTTAAAGCACAGGAGGAACTTCTTGCGCAGGGCGATGAAGAGGCTAATACAACAGACGAAGACTTTATGCGCGCACTTGAAATCGGTATGCCACCGACAGGCGGTATCGGTTTCGGTATCGACCGTATGTGTATGCTCCTTACCGATTCCCCAGCCATCCGCGACGTTCTTCTGTTCCCAACAATGAAACCATTGGATAAGTAAAAATCAAAACATCATTGTTTATAGAAATATAGGCAATGATGTTTTTTTATTTAAAATATGTCATTCCCAATATTTGCTACCAAGTTTCCGGAATAAGCTACCACTTAGTCGAAAAATATTGACATTCTCAAAAATTTTATATAAAATCCAGTTGTAATCACAGAAATATATTTTCAACTTTTCTATGATTATTACTAAACAAAATGTTATTAAAGATTTAAAATAAATATTTATGTTGATAATCATTATTCATATCATCAGTTTAGTGAGCTTATCACAAAGATTTATTCTAAGATTTTATATGATATAAGAAAAATTAATTCAATGTAAAATTTATTTATACATTACGATAACATTAAAACAAATATAATACAGATTTTATTTTCAAAATAAAATAAAGAGATACCAATAATCTTAATTCCTTGCCGGACAGCATGAGTTAAAAATAATTGAGTACCTCTTATACATAGATTATATAACAATTTATTTTTGTTTGTCAAGTGATGTATAAGTTCTTTGTTTTGTTGGGATAAATACTTCAGTATTATAAAATGAAAGGAAGTTTTTATTATGAAACTAAGAAAAATTGTTACAATGGGAATGGCAACTCTAATGGCAGTATCAGCAATGAGCTTGAGTGCATTTGCGACAGAGGACGAAAATATTAATTTCTACAACAGTGTACAAGTACTAACATTTAACTCAGAAACCGGTAGCTTCGATAGCAGTTATGAATCAGCATCACAAATTGCACCTATGACATTACCTAATTATACATTTACATTTAACCAAACAATAACTACATCGGGAAGTTATCTAAAAAATTTAGATACAGGTGATGACTCATATCTTATCACCGACGATGATACCATAATTTTAAGATTAGATAAGAAACCGGCAAAAACTTTAAGGTTACAAGTCTGCAAAAGAGATGGTTCAATTTTAGGTCCAACCGGTGATATAAAAACATCTCAAACAGTTTTTAAAATGAGTGGACTAAATAAATATTATAACTCAATCGGCACTTGTAAAATACATTTGAAAACTTTATCCGGTTCAGCAACAATATCCGGCACTTTAAGTGAAGATTAATCATATTTACTTATAATATTTCAAGATTAAATTAAGAAATGAGGGCAAAAAAATGAATGCAAAGACTAATTTAGCAACATTACTCATCGCTGCAACAGCAATAACATCAAATTCCGCAGCTCTTGCAAATGATTTGACCGACAATATCATTAATGATTTATACAACTTTAAAATTATAGCTGATAAATCAGATATACGACCAAATGATAATATTACAAGAGCAGAAGCTGTTAAAATGATATGTATTGCGGAAGGAAATGACGTATTTGACAATGACACAACAGATACTCAAATTTTCTACGATGTTCCTACAAGTCATTGGGCTGCAAAATATATAGAAATTGCTGTTGATGACAGCATAATAAGCGGATATGAAGACAATACATTTAAACCCGAACAGTATGTAACATATCAGGAATTGCATAGAATGATAGTTTCTTCTTTAGGATATAATCTTTATGCAGAACAAGCAGGTGGTTACCCGAAAGGTTATATTACTTATTCAAATGCTCTTGAAATAAGCAAAAATATGAGTTTGGACAATTCTGCTTTTGCTACCCGTGGTGACGCAATGCAAATGATTTATAATTCACTTGATGCTCCTATTATGGAAGTAAGAGAGAATGTTGAAATCGACGGAACAGTTGAAACTGTAGTAATGATTTATGATGGGAAATCAAATCCATTCATATCGTTTAGAAAAATTTTGAGTGGTGAAGTGGAATATTAATATATTTGCTACCAAGTTTCCGGAATAAGCTACCACTTAGTCGGAAAATGTTGACATTCTCAAAAATTTTATATAAAATCCAGTTGTAATCACAGAAATATATTTTCAACTTTTCTATGATTATTACTAAACAAAATGTTATTAAAGATTTAAAATAAATATTTATGTTGATAATCATTATTCATATCATCAGTTTAGTGAGCTTATCACAAAGATTTATTCTAAGATTTTATATGATATAAGAAAAATTAATTCAATGTAAAATTTATTTATACATTACGATAACATTAAAACAAATATAATACAGATTTTATTTTCAAAATAAAATAAAGAGATACCAATAATCTTAATTCCTTGCCGGACAGCATGAGTTAAAAATAATTGAGTACCTCTTATACATAGATTATATAACAATTTATTTTTGTTTGTCAAGTGATGTATAAGTTCTTTGTTTTGTTGGGATAAATACTTCAGTATTATAAAATGAAAGGAAGTTTTTATTATGAAACTAAGAAAAATTGTTACAATGGGAATGGCAACTCTAATGGCAGTATCAGCAATGAGCTTGAGTGCGTTTGCATGTGAAAATCCTGAAGATGCAATAATCTCTGTTTTAGCTCCTGACGGCGAGAACAGACTTTATCTTTCACAAGAAGATATTGACAACGGAATTACTACGGTGACTGGATACCAAGGTATAGAAGTTACAGTAAATCCTGACAACAAAATTGAAATTTTCAATTCTACTGTAACACCACGCATATTATCCTCTACTTATTTTAAGGGAACAAATATTCCTACATCATCAAAAAGTATTGAAGATGGTTCTTATAGTGGTACATTTTCAGTTCCTGCTAAAAGCCAAAGATTTTCTACATATTTAATGTTAAATCGTTCTAATACAAAAGTACTAATGGAAGTAGAACCTAATACCAACTTTAATGAAAAAGTAGAATTTTCTTTATGTTCTAAAGAAGTTTCAACAAGCCCACTTATTACAATAGAACCTAATGCAAATGACCAAGCAATTTCAGTCAGTGGTATTGCTAAGAATAGTCATTTATATGCTTATATAGATAATAATTTGTCATCAGTCGCAGAAGGTACATTATCATTTATAGGATATTAATATCCTATAATATAGTGTAAATTGAATTGTGAAAACAATGACTCATCACAAGTGTATAAACACTTAGGTTTTTTGAAGAAACTCACAAAAATACTTTACACTACCAGAAAAAAATTGGAGGAAATTAAAATGAAAAAACAGATTTTAACTATTATATCATTAATTCTTACAATCGGAATGATTCTACCAACAGCGAATGCAGAAGAAACAAGCACTTATTCAGACTATGTTGTAGAGGGACAATCGACTTATGCGGATTCATTCGGTCTAATGAAAGGATATGATGACGGAACATTCAAACCTGACAACAATATGACACGTGCAGAATTTACATCAGCATTAATGAGAGCGGCTGTAATTACCAATCCCGAAGCACAACTCGCAGAAATCAATTTTTCTGATATAGACAAGTCGTATTGGGCATATGATGATATTGCTAAAGCAGTTTCGATAGGTTTTATAAGTGGTTACGATGACGGAACATTTCGTCCGGCGGACAACGTCACATATGAGCAAGCAATAACAATGATATTCCACGTGCTTGGATATAAGCCTGTTGCGGATTTATATGGCGGATATCCGCACGCATATATGTCATTGGGTTATTACAATAGGTTCTTCAAATCTTCAACAGATAACAGAAACGGCAATATTGAAATGAACGAAACAAAGGAAAAGACAGCGATTACGCGAAGAGATGCCATGGATATGCTTGGAGGTATGTTATTTACACCAATATGCGTTGTAACGGATTACAAAACTGCATTTGACGGCAGTAATGAGCCGATTTATGAAATAGGTGGGAATGGCACTGTTAAACAAACATTATTTACAATAAAAAATTCTAAGTAGCAGCAAGATTGCAAATATTCCCATATAAAATTTTCTTATAGTACGGTATATTAATAATTAATAAAAAGGTTGTGATTATGATGAAAAAAACGTTTCTTATTGTACTGTCAATTTTGACATTAACAAGTTCCCTAAATGCTTTTGCAAGCACTCTTGATGACAATATTATTGAAGATTTAGAAAAATTTCATATTGTTGAAAAGAGCGACGATTTAAGACTTGACGACCACATAACAAGATCGGAAGTAATAAAAATGGTTTCCGTCGCCACAGGAAATTACGACATAGACCACGTCGGCATAAGCCCAATATTCTCCGATGTATTGCCTACTCATTGGGCTGTAAAATATATACAAACTGCATGGGAAAACTATATTATACAGGGATATGATGACAATACATTTCGTCCCGAAAACAGCATCACATATAACGAATTACAAAAGATAATTGTATCCGCCCTCGGATACACTCAATACGCAGAAATGCAAGGCGGATATCCGGACGGATATTTGACATATTCAGAAAAATACAACATAATGAACAACATTGACACATCAGATTCAAACACATATGTAACACGCAAAGATGCAATGCAAATGATATACAATTCATTAGATGCACCTTTATTGGTTTATATGCAAACAAATTATCTCGAAGACGGCTCAATAACCTACGTCTATGAATGGCGTGACGGTGAGCATCGCCAATTTGAATCATTAAGAATGCGCTTAGATGAAGAATTTTCATAATTAACAATCTTATACTGCAAATCAAAAGTCGAATTTACTAATCCTAATTCGACTTTTTTGTTTTTCCAATAATTGCTACCAAGTTTCCGGAATAAGCTACCACTTAGTCGGAAAATGTTGACATTACAAATATTTCTATATAAAATTCGATTATAACATTATGTTATCAAAAATTTAAAAGGAGCATATTAATATGAAAGCTATAAGAAAAATAATTGCGGCATTAGTTGCATTATCGGCTTGTATGTCATACACATTCGCTCTTGCCGACAATGTAAATACAAATTATTCCGACTCGGCATATCAGACTGTATCCACAGTTGCTGACAGCGGAAAATGTGGCGACAATTTAAAATGGGTGCTTGACACAAACGGCACAATTACTATTTCAGGCACAGGTGAAATGAGTGAATATGCGTTTCAAACATCGCAACATCAATTCACCGCAGAAGAAAACGAGCAATATATGCAAAAACTTGAAAATCACAAATTCCCTTGGTTTGAAAAGAACAGTCCTGAATTAATAACAAACGTTATAATCGAAGACGGTGTTGAAAGTATAAGCGATATGGCATTCTACGGCACTTCAATCAAATCAATCAGTTTGCCGAACAGTGTAAAAAAGATTGGAAAATCTTCTATTGCAAACTGTGCCGAGCTTGAAAAAATAACCCTTTCGGACAATATCTCAGAAATTCCGACAGGTGCATTCAATTCCGATTACAAACTTACATCAATAGAATTGCCGACAAAATTAACTTCAATCGGTGCATCGGCATTTTTAAACTGCGAGTCATTGGAAAGTATCGACATTCCCGACACTGTAACTGAAATTGGTGACAGAGCATTCGCAAATTCAGGATTACGAATTCTTGTAATTCCAAGCGGTGTGACCGCGGTTAATTACGACCTTTGTAATGAAAACCATAACCTAAACGAAGTTGTATTTTCTCCGAACACAAAGTCTGTTGAAATGACCGCCTTTTCGGGTTGTTCAAACTTAAAAAATATAGATTTGCCTGACGGATTGGAGAAAATAGGCAAAATGGCTTTCCTATCCTCCGTCAACGCACGCATATATATACCTCAAAGTGTGACTGACATTGAAAAAAATGCATTTAACGACAATGCCGTTATATACGGTTATGCAAATTCGGCGGCAGAAGAATTTGCAAAGAATAATGATATTAAATTCGTTGCAGTCAACAGTCACGATGAATATCTTTCATTACTTACATATTCCGACACGGACAATTCCAGCTACAAATCAGCGATTGATGAATTATCACAATTAGGAATTATCAACGGTTTTGAGGACGGCACATTTAAGCCACAGGAAAATGTTACTCGCGCCCAAGCCGCAACCATGTTCGCGACAGCTTTAGGCTATTCGGACACAAAATACCAAAACATCGCAACGGATAAAGCAGTTTTTTCTGATTTCTTAATGAGCCATTGGGCGTACAAATATGCCGATTATATAATGAGAAGTGCCGACATAGTAAGCGGCGAAAGCAACTGCATTTTAAACGGTTTTGAGGACGGTACATTCAGACCGGACACCAACGTTACTATTATACAACTTTTAAAAATGGCAATATGTTCTTTGGGCGAGGACGGATATATGGCAGAGGCAGTCGAAAACGGTGGTTATCCGAACGGTTACAGTACCGTAGCAGAAAAATACGGTTTCAGCAATGGTATTGTATTTGAGGACGTTAATCAACCCGCCACTCGCGAACAAACTGCTCAAATAATTTCAAACACAATAAATATGCCGATTAAACGTTTTGGAGCAATCAATTCAATAACGGCTGACCACAAAACAGAATCCACAAGATTTTTGGTTACATATGACGGAAGTAAAGAATATTATCCGCTTACAACATTAAAAACTATGTTGCAAACAAACGATTGGGGCAATCAGACGGCTTATACACCTAAATCCCCTCTTGAAAATTCGGAAGAATTTTACGCATATGCAACAATCAAAAATATATCACAGTCGAAAATATCTGTTAAACCCGAGGGACTTTTAATCAACACAGACGGCAGTGTATATTCATCTGAAGATACTTTTACGGCTGAAAGCAACGGAATAACTCTTGACGAAAACACTACTTACTATTTGTATTTCAAGAAAATCAATAACGTATGGATATTGGATAATTACGCGATTTTTAATCAATTTAATTAATCCCGAGCCGAATTTGCTTTGACAAATTCGGTTTTTTATTTCCAAGAAAAAGCCTTGAATTTAATAGTGCAGTTATGATATAATAGGACTGATAGCTTTTTAGACGCAGTTATTGTATGCGTCAAAGCACACAAATTATAAACCAACCATAAAGGAGGAATCCGAATGGCAGAAAAATACGGTGAAGTACCACCGAAGTTCACAAAAAAATGGTGGGAATATTTTTGGGATTACTACAAATGGCACGTTATAATTACGGTTGTAGCTGTTCTTATTGCGTCCGTAACCATTGTACAATGTGCGACACGTCCGAAATACGATATGAATGTTGTTTACGCGGGACATATGAATTATTCCGAAGAAGAAATTAACAAACTTAAAGAAATAATTTCCGAACGTATAAGCGACATTGACGGAAACGGCGAAAATTCAGTACTTCTAAGCACACTCGTTTTTGCGGACAATGCAGGCAGCGAAGAATACGACTATGCTATTCAAACAAAGCTTGACTTAACGTTTACGGACGACTGTTCATTTATCTATCTTATGGACAAGGCCAATGTAGACGCTCAAATGCAAAAAGAAGTTGTAGACCAAATTTATGACTGCACTGACAGTTTTATAGACTCGTCTTCCGACAAAGTCGTTAAAGCCGCTGACGGCAAAGGTTATGCGGTAAATCTAAAAGACAGCCGGCTTTTAAAAGACAACGGCATTTACTGTGACGACCTATACATTCTTATTCGCCGCAACTACAAAGATGACGAAAAAAATACTCAGGCACACGATGACTCAATCGCCGTTGCCGAGGCACTTGTAAAATAAATCACACGAAGGAGGGTTTTTATTGGCAGTCGTCAAACCCGAAATTAAAACAACAGAATATGAAATGTTTTCTCGATACAGAGAAACAGGCGACATCGCCCTTCGTGACGAAATCGTTTCTTCTTACATATATATAGCCGAAATTCTTTCACGCAAATTTATCAACCGCGGTGTTGAATATGACGATATATTTCAAGTTGCATGTATGGGAATTTTATATGCGGTTGAGCGTTTTGACCCTGACAAAGGCGTTAAATTCGCCACATATGCAACCCCTACGGTGATGGGCGAAATACGCAAGTATTTCAGAGATAAAGGAAACTTTATCCGTATTCCGAGACGTCTTTATGAAATATTCTACAAAGCGGAAAAAATCAAGCGTGTTTCAAGCGAAATTTCGCAAGAGGAAATTGCAAGAATACTCAACATTCCCGAAAAACTGCTTGAGAATGTCTACGAAGTAGGTGATACATCATTTATAAAGTCACTTGAATACGAGGCATATGCAGACGGTGAATTGAATTTCTCAAACCTTATCGGCATTGAGGACAGCAATTTTCTTATGATAGAGGACAAGGATTTTATTAAATATTGTATGAGTCGACTTTCCGCCGATGAACGCAAATTTATTGAATATCGTTACTATGACGAAAAAAGTCAAAAGGAAATTTCAGAAATAATGGGTATTTCTCAAATGCAGGTGTCGCGAATGGAAAAACGCACTTTGAAAAAATTGAGAAATCTTTATTTTAGAGATTAATTTTAGGAGGAAAAATTATGCTTACAGAAAAGAAAAAAGAATTTATTGAATTTATGATGGAATCTGATGTTCTTCGTTTCGGCGATTTCGTAACAAAGAGCGGAAGAAACACACCTTATTTCGTAAACACAGGTAACTTCCGTACAGGCAAGCAAATTGCCACACTCGGCAAGTTCTATGCCGCACTTATAAAGGAAAACTGCGGTGATAATTTTGACTGTATGTTCGGTCCGGCTTACAAGGGTATCCCTCTTGCAACTGCCGCCGCAGGTGCACTTTACAACGAATACAAAATCGACAAGCCTTATTTCTTCAACAGAAAAGAAGAAAAAGACCACGGTGAAGGCGGTTCACTTGTAGGCTACAAGCCACAGGACGGCGACAAAGTTATCATTATTGAGGACGTTATAACAGCCGGTACAGCCGTAAGAGAAACTATGCCGATACTAAAAAATGCCGCAAATGTAGAAGTTAAAGATATGTTCATTTCCGTAAACCGATGTGAAGTAGGTCAAAACCCTGAAAAGACAACCATTATGGAAGTTATGGAGGATTTCGGAATTAACGTACACGCTATTATTACTGTTCAGGATATTTACGAATATCTGAAGCAAGACGGTTCATACGGCGATATTCTTACAAAAATGAAGGAATATATGGACACTTACTGCGTTTTCTAAACGGAGGTGATTAAAATTAAACGATTATTTAAAATTATTGTTCCGACTGTACTGCTTCTTATGCTTGCACTTACCGCACACGCATATAATGTGGTTGATTTGCCGGAAAATATGACTTTTTCTGACGCACTCGGAGTTTTTAACGCCGATGAAATAACGCGTATAACGGTTTCGGATATTGCCGAGGGCAAATATACCGACCTCACAAAAGACGAAATAAACGAATTTTACTCAACAATTCAAGATATGACTGTTTACAGAAAGATAAACCCTACCCCATTTCGCGGTATTTCCGTAAACATCTACACAAATGACGGCGTAAAGAGCTATATGCTTAATTCGGGTTTGCAGATTGGTATGTACGGAAGCAACAATTACGTTTGCTACAAATTAAATAAGGCAAATACAGAAAAATTGCTTTATCTTGACAGTATGTACCGCGATGCGGAAGAAAAGGTGAACGGTGAGGAAATACACCGCGTTACGTCAAACGACTTTTTAAAACTTCCGTCATCACCTTGGGCACAGCCTTTTGCAAGAGAGGCGGCAAGCAAAAATATTTTGCCGTATGAATTTACAGGCAACTATTCTGAAAATATTACACGTGAACAATTTTGTATATTGCTTGCAAATCTAATTTGCGTGAAAGAAAATTACTCGTCACTTGACAAGTATATGCAAGACCAAAACAAGCCGTATCTAAAAAATTACTTTGTCGATTGTAACGACGCTGACGATTCCGTCAACATACTTTACGCACTCAGCATTGTAAACGGTAAAGACGAATCACATTTCGACCCTGACGGCACAATAACGCGTGAAGAGGCGGCAACACTGCTATGTAAAGTTGCAGAAATGTATATGTGGATCGGAACAGAAACAAGCCTTACATACAACGACACCGATTTAATCTCCCCTTGGGCAAAATTCTTTGTAACTTGGGCGAACGAATACGGTATAATGACAGGTATTACGGAGGAAGAATTTAATCCGCAAGGTCAGTATACTGTTGAACAAGCTGTTGCAACAATCGTCAGACTTTATAATTTGTTATCATAAGATTCTAAGGACAAAGCTGTTTTAACTTTGTCCTTTTATATTGGTACAATATTGTAATTTTATTTATAAAAAATGTCGCAAAAATACACTATACTACTTTACAACGCTAAAAAAAAGCGGTATAATATAATGTGATAAACAAATTTTGTTTATGTATGAAAAATAAAAGGAGCGTTTACAATGGAAATCTCAATCACAAAAACAACTACTCCAAAACAAAAGCCTGCTGATGAATCAAAGCTTGGTTTTGGTCAATATTATACCGACCATATGTTCATTATGAACTATGACGAGGGAGAGGGTTGGCACAACCCAAGAATCGTCCCTTACGGCCCGTTTGAACTTGATCCTGCCGCTATGGTACTTCACTATGCACAGGAAATCTTTGAAGGTATGAAGGCTTATCGTACAGCTGACGGTTCAATTCAACTTTTCCGTCCTGATAAGAATATGGCAAGAATGAACGTTTCATGTGATCGTCTTTGCATTCCTAAGATAGATGAAGAATTTGCTATAAAGGCAATCAAAACACTTGTAGAAGTAGATAAGGACTGGGTACCTTCACTTGACGGTACTTCACTTTACATCAGACCTTACATATTCGCTACTGACGCACACGTTGGTGTTCACCCTGCAAAGCACCTTACATTTGCAATTATTCTTTCACCGGTCGGAGCATATTATCCGCAAGGTATCGCACCTGTTAAAATTTTCGTTGAACAGAAGTATGTTCGTGCCGTAATCGGCGGTACAGGTTTCACAAAAGCCGGCGCTAACTATGCCATTTCTCTAAAAGGTCAGGAAGAGGCCGCCGAACAAGGTTATGTTCAAACTCTATGGCTTGACGGTGTTGAAAGAAAGTACGTTGAAGAAGTTGGTTCAATGAACGTATTCTTCAAGATTGACGGCGAAGTTGTTACTCCTGCTCTTGTAGGCTCAATTCTTGGCGGTATTACAAGAATGTCAATTATCGAACTTCTTCAGTCAAAGGGTTACAAAGTTTCAGAACGTCGTCTTTCAATCGATGAACTTGTTGAGGCATTCAAAGCAGGTAAGCTTGAAGAAGCTTGGGGTACAGGTACTGCCGCTGTTATTTCACCTATCGGCGAACTTAAGTACGGTGACCTTGTAATGCCTGTAAACAACGGCGAAATCGGCGAAGTTACTCATATGCTTTATGATACTCTTACAGGTATTCAATGGGGCAAAATAAAAGACGAGTTCGGTTGGACAGTTAAGATAGACTAATTCAGAATCCGATAATTGTTCGGAACGTGCAAAATATTTGATATTCAAAAAGGACGGTTTTAAAACCGTCCTTTTTGTTATCTGACTATTCTTATCACATCATCACCGACATTCACATCACCGTCGGCAACGGTTTTAAATTCCGCAAATTCATCTGCGTTACAAACTACCATAGGCGTTATCATTTTATAGCCCTGTTTCTTTATTCCGTTTAAATTAAACGTCATAAGCAAGTCGCCTTTTTTGATTTTTGCACCGTTTGCAACTTTTACGTCAAATCCGTTACCATCAAGTTCAACTGTATCAAGACCGACATGAATTAAAATATTTGCATCATTATCCGCAGTTATTGCGATAGCGTGCTTACTTTTCGGAATGTTTTCAACCACACCGTCAACCGGTGCGAAAACCTTGCCCTCGCTCGGCTCAATCGCAATACCTTGTCCGAGTATTCCGGCAGAGAATACCTCATCATCAACCTTTTCAAGCGGTACTGCTTTTCCCTTTATCGGAGATGAAAGGAATAATTCCGTTCCGTCTGCTTTCGGTGCAGTTTCTTTTTCTGTCTGTATTTCATTATCAGCCACACCATAACCGCTTAAATCGACGCTTTCCTTACTTTCCATAAAGTCCTCCAAATGCGACTTTATAACCGTTACTCGCGGACCGTAAATAACCTGTATACCGTTACCCTTTTTAATTACACCTGCCGCACCGCTTTGTTTTAAAATATCCTCGCTGACCGCGTCACTGTTATGCACCGTAATACGAAGTCTTGTTGCACAACAGTCAATATCGGCGATATTTTCTTTACCTCCAAGTCCTTTTAAAATCAAAACAGATGTCATATCTGTCTTTCCGTCTTTTTTCGCATTCACATCTGAACGCGTATAAAGCTTTGTTTCCTCATTATCCGCCTCGCGACCCGGAGTTTTAAAGTTAAATTTCTTTATAAGGAACGTGAATACACCCCAATAAACGAAGAAATACACAATACCGACAAGCACTATATAAAGCCAATGAGTTTTTGCATTACCTTGCATTATACCGAAAAGCGTCATATCTATAAGTCCGCCAGAAAACGTCATACCGACTCCGACACCGAATATATGCATAAGCATAAACGAGATACCGGCAAGAACACAATGCACAACATACAAAATCGGTGCAACGAACAAGAATGTAAATTCAAGCGGCTCTGTTATGCCTGTCAAAAATGCCGTCAATGCCGCCGAAAGCAAAAGTCCTCCGACAACTTTTTTCTTTTCGTTTCTGGCACATCTGTACATTGCAAGTGCCGCACCAGGCAAACCGAACATCATAAACGGGAATTTACCTGCCATAAAACGCGTTGCGTCAACGGAAAATTTCGTTGTGTTAGGGTCGGCAAGCTGTGCAAAGAATATATTTTGTGCACCGTTTATTGTCTGACCTGCAATCTCCATTGAACCGCCGACATTTGTCTGCCAAAACGGCATATAAAATACATGATGAAGTCCGAACGGTATTAACGCACGTTCGATTATTCCGTAAATCAGTGTACCGATATAGCCCGTATTCTGTACGAGATTTCCAAGCATTGAAATAACTTTTTGAATATACGGCCAAATAAAATACATAAGTATTCCGACAAGCAAAAACACAACCGCCGATATTATCGGCACAAATCTTGTACCGCCGAAAAATGACAGCACTTGCGGAAGTTGTATTTTGTAAAATCTGTTGTGCAGTGCCGCCGTGCCAAGTCCGACAATGATACCGCCGAACACGCCCATATTAAGCGTATATATACCAAGTACCATTGACGTTGCACCGCTCAGACCGAGATTTTGCTCCAAATTCACAACAGCCTGTTCCATTGCATCCATACTCATATCGCCGCCGGCATAATTTACGGAAATCAACGCACTTATGGCAGTATGCATAATAAAAAACGCAATAACACTCGCAAGTGCGGCAACTTCCTTTTCACGTTTCGCCATACCGATTGCAACACCGATTGCAAAAAGCAACGGCAAATTATCAAAAACGATACTTCCGGCGGCACTCATAACCGTTAAAATGCCGTGAATTATCGTTCCCGGTCCCATTATGCCGTAAAGACCGTATGCTTTAAGCATTGTTTCGTTTGTGAAAGAACTTCCTATACCCAGAAAAAGTCCTGCAACAGGCAAAATTGCAATCGGCAGCATAAACGACCTGCCGACGCGTTGCAGAACTTCAAAAACTTTATTATTCTTCAAATTCTCTTCCCCGCTTTCCATTAAACTATGTTAATATTTTGTGCATATTCTGCTATTCTACAAGTGGGAATTTATTGAAATTAAATGTTTTTATTATATATTATCATAAGTCCTTTAAGCAAAAGTTCGTCATCAAGAATTATGTCATTTTTACAATGCGGAACAACCGTACTTGCAAGTCCGCCTGTTGCGACAACTTTCGCCTCACCGATTTCTTCCTTGATACGCTCAATCATTCCGTCCATACTTGACGCAGTACCGTACAATATACCGCTTTTCATACAGTCAACGGTATTTGAGCCGATAATCTTTTTCGGTTCTTCAAGGCTAATTCTCGGAAGCTGCGACGTACCGCTTACCATTGCGTTAAGCGAAATACCCATTCCCGGCATTATAACACCGCCGATGTAGTTGTTATTCTTATCGACTACCGAAATAGTCGTTGCGGTGCCAAGGTCAAATATTATAATCGGCGCACCGTATTCATGTATTCCCGCAACCGCATCAACAACCAAGTCACTGCCGAGCTGCGCAGGATTGTCTATAACAATGCTTAAACCCGTCTTTATACCCGGTCCGATAATCATTGCCTCACAGCCTGTAATTTTCTTTATCGCTCTTTTCATAGTGATTGTGACAGTAGGAACAACCGATGATATTATCGCACCGTCAATTTCAGAAAAATCAATGTTGTAAAGCTCCAAAATCGTCTTTATCGAAACAGCATATTCAAGCTCCGTTGCAGTGTGATTTGTAGAAATTCGTTCCACAAACGAAACTTTGTTGTCCTTACAACATCCTACCACTATGTTTGTATTTCCAATGTCTATTGCAAGTATCATTTTTTTATCCCCTTAATTTAAACTTATATATAATTATAGCATATTAATATATATAAGTCAAAAGGGCGGCCGATGACCGCCACTACTACCTCGTAGCGGCGACCAGCGGTCGCCATTTATTAAAACATATCTTTCTTCTTTTTTATATATCTTCTTATTAATATAATCAATGACGCAATGACGCACACTGACATAAATGCCGGAACTATCACTTTATTCGGTGTTTGTTCTTCTGACGACTTCATATCAGTCCAAAGCGTCTGCATTTTCTGATTTGCCTCATCTGAAAGATTACAGAAAACAGTCGTTTTTTCCTCGATATAATCATCATCAAGATAAGATATACCGTCATTTTTCACTTCATCATCAAGCATTTCATATGCTTTTTGGTTTGGAGTTGAATATCCGATAAAATCTGCAATCGCATATGCAACGTCAGGCTCATTCAAGAAATTAATATACATTTCCGCCGCCTCTTTATTTCTGCAGCCCTTAGGAATACAAACCGCATCTATAAACAAGTTTGTACCGCTGTCGGGAATTACAAAACCAAGGTCCTCATATTCGTCCATAAGCGTTACAGCGTCACCTGCGTAATACGGCGCTATTATTGCCTCACCTGCACCCATCTTATCAAATATTTCGTCCATTACATACGCCTGAACAACTTTTTTCTGTTCTTTCAGCTTTTCTGCCGCTTTTTCAAGTTCTTCGCTGTTTTCAGTATTAAGCGAATATCCAAGCATATTTTCCGCAATCGCAAATGCGTCACGCGGATTATCGAACATCAATATTCTGCCCGAATAATCTTCGTCCCAAAGAATATCCCAGCCAATATCCTCCTCATCTACAACAGTCGTATCATAGATAATTCCGACCGTTCCCCATGTATACGGCACGGAATACTTTGAGCCGGGATCATATTCCGAGCTCTTAAACTTATCCATTATATTTGCAAAATTCGGAATATTCGACTTATCAAGCGGTTCAAGCATATTCTCTTTTATCATTCTTGAAATCATATAATCTGAAGGAATGATAATATCATAAGTTGAGCCGCCGCCCTTCAACTTTGCGTAAAGCTCCTCGTTCGTAGCATATGTACTGTAATTTACCGTTATGCCCGTAAGCTTTGTAAATTCGGCGTTTAAGTTAAGTACGCCCTCCTCACTTCCGTCAGGAATATATTCACCCCAGTTATACACGTTTATTGATATGCCGTCATTCTTAAACCGCGTATAGTATTCGGGATTATCAACCGTTACAGTCTGTACTTCCGTTGTTTCTTCCGTATCTGCCGTTTCCTCCGTATCGTATTCCTCAATATGCGCACAACCGCTTGCAAGCAAAAGCGACATTGAAATTAAAGCAAGTATAAATTTTTTCATCATTTAACACCTCGCTTTACTGCATTTCTACGCTCAATTACATTCTTAACAACAAGCACTATAACCACGATTACAAAAATTATTGTCGAAAGTGCGTTTATTTCAGGGCTTACCTTACGTCTTGTCATTGAATAAATCGTAATTGGCAATGTTTGTGACGTTGCACCGCTTGTAAAGTAACTGATAACAAAATCATCAAGCGAAAATGTGAACGACATCAAAAATCCCGAAATTACACCTGGCAATATTTCAGGCAAAACAACCTTGAAAAATGCCGAAACAGGACTGCACCCCAAATCCTGTGCCGCCTCGTAAAGATGCGGATTCATCTGTCTGAATTTCGGCATTATGTTCAGAATTACATACGGCACGTCAAACGTGATATGTGCTATGATAAGCGTCACAAAGCCAAATTCAAAATTCATTCTTGCCGCAAAGAACACGAACAAAAGCATAAGCGAAACACCCGTAACGATTTCGGGGTTGATAATAGGAATGTTCGTACCCTGCATAACAATCGTTCGCGGCAGTTTTTTCATATTGTTTATACCGATTGCCGCCGCAGTACCGAGAATTGTCGCGGCGATTGACGCAACTGTCGCAACTATTACTGTATTTAAAAGCGATTTCATTATAAGTCCGTTATGAAACAGCTTTATGTACCAATCAAATGTAAATCCCGAAAACACCGAACGGCTTTTTGTTACGTTAAACGAAAACACAATAAGCACAAAAATCGGTATATACAGGAACAATAAAACAAGAGCCATATAGACCTTTGATAATTTTTTCAATTAAATCCCACGTCCTTTCTTATAAACTTACATAAGCACCTTATCTTCATCATCATCAAACTGATTAAGTATTGTCATAATCAGCAGAATAATAACCATAAGCACAAGCGAAATTGCCGCACCTAAGTTCGGATTATACGAATTTCCGAGAAACTGCATTTCTATAAGGTCACCGATAAGCAGGTTAGAACCGCCGCCGAGCATTCTTGAAATGATAAATGTACTGATTGCCGGCACAAACACCATTGTAATACCCGACATTATTCCGGGCATACTCAGCGGTACAACAACCTTGAACATAGTCTTTACATTGTTACAGCCCAAATCGTGAGCCGCCTCAATAACGCTTTTATCTATCTTTTCCATTACAGTATAAAGCGGAAGTATCATATACGGCAAATAGTTATAAACCATACCAAGCACAACCGCACCCGATGTATTCAGCATTTTAAACGGGCCAAGTCCGAAAAGCCCAAAAAAGCTGTTAATAAGTCCGTTATTGCCCAAAAGTGTCATCCATGCGTACGTTCTCAAAAGAAAGTTCATCCACATTGGGAGCATTACTATCATAAGCACCGTACTTTGATAGCTTTTATCCGTATTGGCAAGTATCAGTGCAAGCGGATACGCTATGATAAAACATATCACCGTCGCGACCGCCGCAAGCCATATTGAACGAATAAATATATTTGAATACTGCGACACCGCCGCAAGATTGTCAAGCGTAAATGCTCCGTTTGTATCGGTTAAAGCAAAGTATGCCACCATTATAAGCGGAACAATAATAAATATCGCCATCCACAAAAGGTAAGGAGCGGAAACAAGTTTTTTCATCATCTCTACCTCCTTAATCGTTCATCTTGTGCATAATATGTATGTCATACGGATCGAACTTTATACCGACCGTACTTCCCACTTCTGCCGCCTTTGTCGAATGTACAAGCCAATCGTGGTCATAGGCCTCGATAAGCATTTCATAATGCACACCCTTAAACGTGACAGACTGCACAACACCCGAAATATGTGAATCGTCAGGCTTAACAAGCTGAATATCCTCAGGACGTATAACAACGTCAACAGGTTTATTTTCACCGAATCCCGTATCAACACATTCAAATCTGTGACCGTTTATCTCAACAAGCAAATCCTTAACCATCATACCGTTTAGGATATTGCTTTCACCGATAAAGTCGGCAACGAATGCGTTTTTAGGCTCATTATATATATCAACCGGAGAACCGATTTGCTGAATATCACCGTTATTCATTACCACGACCGTATCACTCATTGTAAGAGCCTCCTCCTGGTCGTGTGTTACATATATAAACGTAATTTCAAGGCTTTGCTGAATACGCTTTAATTCAATCTGCATATCTTTTCTAAGCTTCAAATCAAGCGCGCCCAAAGGCTCGTCAAGAAGAAGCACTTTCGGCTCATTGACAAGTGCCCTTGCAATGGCAACTCTCTGCTGCTGACCGCCGGAAAGTCTGTCGATTGAGCGTTTTTCAAAACCTTTAAGGTTTACAAGCTCCAGCATTGCTCCTACACGCTTTTGAATTTCCTTATCAGAAAATTTCTTTATCTTCAATCCGAATGCAATATTATCATACACATTCAAATGAGGAAAAAGCGCGTATCTCTGAAACACCGTATTAACATTACGTTTATAAGGAGGTATATTATTAATCTCCTTACCGTCGAATCTGACAATACCGCTGTCAGGCTTCAAAAAACCACCTATAATTCTAAGTGTGGTTGTCTTTCCGCAGCCCGATGGGCCGAGAAACGTTACAAATTCTTTGTCCTTAATGTCAAGATTGATGTCGTTTAAAATCTTCTCACCGTCAAAGGAAACGGCAATGTTTTCAAGACTAATAATATTTTTGTTCAATTCTCTACCTCCCGATAAATTTTAAATAAATTTTATTTCGCATAAATGCAAAAAAAATTATATCATACTTTGTATTACGTTTGCAACAAAAAAAACAATGTTTTTTTCATAATATTAACGTAGAAATCAGTTACGGTATTTATGACTTCCACTTAAACAACAGCACACCGCCTATCATAAGTGCCATTCCGATGTATTTATTCCAAGTAAACGCGACCTTTTCGCTTCCCATAAGACCGAATGCGTCAATCAACGCCGCAACGAAAAGCTGTGAAATCAATATAATTGAAATTGCCACCGTAGGACTTAATTTGCCTATACCGAGCATAACCGTTACGGTTATAATTATCCCCAGTACACCGCCCAAAAGATAGAATTTATTCACGTCCGCTATACCTTTAAAACTCCCTTTACCCATTATCCACACCGCAATAAGCGACAACAAAAATGCCGTCCCCTGAACGAATGCGTTTGATTCGTATATTCCTATTTTATCCGAAAGACGTGTATTCATAACACCCTGTATACTCATTGACGCACCCGCTATTATACTGAAAATTATTCCTGCCATAGTTAAGCCACTCTCCTTTATTTTAGCTTACCCTATAAAGAAAAATTTATCCAAAAAAAAATGAAAAAAGCACCTAAATAAGTGCTCTTTTCATTTTGCTATGTATAGGATAAAAGGGTAGAATGTAATTTCTTTCTACAAATATATTATAGCATACCGCAAAACACTTTGCAAGTCTTTTTTAGAAAAATTTAAACTTTTTTCCAACCCTATTATCCGTTTTAATATATCCTCTGTCTTAACTGTATAAGGGGGAGATTAATTTCTTGTTAAAACAGTCGGATATTATTAAACCTTTATTTTCCGTAAAACTCTGTTGCGGCAAGTGACAATACAATATTCAAATTGCCGTTTCTGCATCTTAATTCGTCAATAAACTTCTTTTCATCGGCATCTTTATTCATATTAACCGAATATGTAAGTTCATACAGCGAGCCCAAATCTGTTGTTCTGACCTTTTGTAATGTATAATCTTTTGAGTATTTCTTGATTATTTCATCAAATATACCCTCGTAATCAAGATTTTCGGGAATGGTAATTTTCAAATTTTTAGCCGTTGTATTAGGCTTACCGAATTTGATTTTTGAAATCACAATCATAAACAGGCAAAGCAACAAAACAAATAATGCTCCGTATCCGTAAAGACCTACACCGCACGCAAGACCTGCCGCAATATCAAAAAAAATATATCCTATATCCTCCGGATCGCCGTGTGCCGAACGGAAACGAATAATTGACAATGTTCCCGCAAGAGAAAATGCTCTCGCCACGTTACTTCCCACAAACAAAATTATAACCGTCAAAATTATCGGCAGCATTGTAAGCGTAATCGCAAAACTCTGCTGATATTTATTTTTATGTGTACCCATATATGTAAGACTTATAACAAGTCCGAATATAAGTGCCGCCGCCATTGCGACTATTGCCATAGACAAGGTTAGCGTTATGCCTGAATCCGATGTTGATGTTATTGAATTTATTAAATTATCCATTCTCTTTTATCCTCCTATATTATACTGCTTGTTTTTGATTTCCGAATACAAATATTTTTTGTTTCGGCATTTCCCTTTGTCTTGCTATCATATTTTTGTACTCCGTACCGTATTTTGAAAAACTTGATGAACGAATTTCAAATTCCGAAAGCATTTCGCAAAGCCACAACGGTTTTGCCAAACTTGTTTTTATTTCCATAAGCCACACGTCACTGTCTAAAAGTCTTTTTCCGTGGTCGCCCGACTCCAGCAATAAATCACTTCTTCTTGTACGAATGTTTGTATCAAACGATATTCTCAAATCGTCATTGCCTTTTTCAAAATAAGCCAATCTGTCATATGCGATATAGACTTTCGGCTCAAGGTCGTACAAATTAAGGCAATATTCAAGTTCATTCAAAACCTGACCATTCATATAATCCTGTAATTCCGGTTTCACTCCTGTTTCAATAAAATCATATGCCTCTCCAAGTTCCAATGTTGTACGGCGTTTATTCACAAGCCCTCTGTATTTCTTCTTTATTTCAAGAAACACCTTTGAATCCATATCCGGTACACCGTAAGAACGAAGTCTTAACTTTTCCTTATATGCCGGTTTTGAAAGCGACTCTCTTATAAGAGAATTGTCTTTCGTGTCGTAATAAATATTTGCTATGGTATAAAGCGAATGTTCGCCGCAATGCGAATCAAGTTCCATATGCTCATCCATAATCTCCAAAACCTTATTAAAGGTTTTCGTGTCGAGCTTATACTTATGCTCGTAACGATTAAAAATCTCTATTGCCATAAGTCCTCATCTCCTCTTTTATCCTTTCTTTGATTTCATTGTACGGTATAATCCTTAAATAAACCTTAAAATGTAAAATTAATTTCAGAAAATTTTTCTCCGATGAAATTTCTACTATATAATACGCAAAAAAAATTTTAAAATTAAGGTACATTTAAGAAAACTATGCTATAATATAGACATAAAATGATAAAAGAGGGTGAGCGAATGCGAATACTTGTTGTGGAGGACGAGCTTCATTTATCGGAGGCTTTGTCACATATATTAAAGAAAAACAATTACACCGTTGACGTTGCAAACGACGGTGAAACAGGACTTGACGACGCATTAAGCGGTATATATGACGTCATTGTCCTTGATATAATGTTACCTAAAACGGACGGTATAACCGTTTTAAAAACCTTGCGTTCGGAGGGTTTTGACACACCTGTTATACTTCTTACCGCAAAAAATGAAATTTCCGACAAAGTTCTCGGACTTGACAGCGGTGCAGACGATTACCTCGCAAAGCCGTTTAACACCGAAGAACTGCTTGCAAGAATAAGGGCATTAGGCCGCAGACGCGGTGAAATAGTTTCAAACACAAATACTATCTCATACGGCGATATAACTCTTAACACTTCTTCATTAAAGCTGACGGCAGGTGCGTCGGAAATAACTCTTACATTAAAAGAAAGCGAACTGCTTGAACATTTAATGTTACACAAAGAAATAGTTTGTTCAAAGGAACAGATTATAGAAAAATTATGGGGTTTTGATTCTGAGGCTGAATCCAATCACGTTGAAGTATATATATCATTTCTCCGCAAAAAACTTGCGTTCGTACATTCAAAAGTGTCCATTAACACCGTAAGAGGTGTCGGCTACACTTTAAGCGAATAGGGGGACTTGGGTATGTTTAAAAAACTTAGAAATAAACTTCTTATAATAAACACGCTCATAATTGCGGCACTTGTTTTATCGAGTTTTTCCGTTATTTATATTATGACGGCTCAAAACGTAAACAAAAGCATATCGCAAAAACTTGACAGAGCGATTGAATTTATTCGTCCCGACCACAATCCGCGGCAGAAAGACAATATGCAAAAGCCGATTGACGATGTACCGCCCGACCAAAACGGCGATGTACCGCCCAATCCGAATACAGTCGACCCAAATGCGGACAATATAAACAAAAGCGACAAACAAAAGCAGGAATTTTCGCTTACATTCACTGTCACAACCGATACGGACGGCAATGTTGAAAAAGTCAACACACCGTTTGATTTAACCGAAGATTTCTATACAGACAAAATAAACGACATTATTTACGGTTCGGAGGACAACGGACAAATCCGTTCGTCAAACGGTTACTGGTCATACAAAGTTGTACCGCTTGATACAGGTTTTATAATTGCATTTACGGAATGTCAAGCCGAACACGCAATGCTTAGAAATTTATTTTTGATACTTCTTTTAGTCGGCGTAGTTGCACTTACGGTAGCGTTTTTAATCAGTCTGTCGTCCGCAAACCGTTCAATCAAGCCGGTTGAAGAATCGTACAACAAGCAAAAACAGTTTGTCGCAGACGCGTCACACGAACTGAAAACACCGCTTACAACGATTAACACAAATGTTGACGTACTTCTGTCACATCAGGAAAACACCATAGGCGAAGAAAAAAAATGGCTTGATTACATCAAAACAGAGACCGAAAGAATGACAAAACTCACAAATGACCTACTGTATCTCGCAAGAATTGACCACGACGACGGAAACGTGATTTTCAGCAAGGTTTCATTTTCGGAGGCAGCCGAAAGCGTTATACTTCTTATGGAGGCAGTCATTTTTGAAAACAACGTAAACCTTACTTACGACATCACTCCCGATTTATTCGTAAACGGCTCGACCGAACAGCTTAAACAGCTTGTTATGATACTTCTTGACAACGCAGTCAAATACACACCGAAATCCGGCGATATTAATATAACTCTTACTCACGAATCATCTGATGCGGTATTGACAGTCAGAAATACAGGTATCGGAATTTCTGAAGACGCACAAAAACAAATATTTGAACGTTTCTATCGTGAGGACAAGTCAAGAGCAAGAGAAAGCGGCGGTTACGGGCTTGGTCTTGCAATAGCAAAAGCTATCACAACCGCTTGCAAAGGCAGTATTAAGGTTTACTCAAAAAAGAATGAATATACGGAATTTACCGTTAAAATACCTGCGGCGAAGTAAAGCCCCCTCCGTCACTCGTACCTCGTGACACTTCCCCTCAAGGGGAGGCAACAAAAAAGACGACTTCTCAGTCGTCTTTTTTGTTACTCAACGATTAACTTATTTATATTAACAACGTCACCTGCACCCATTGTAAATACAATATCGCCCTCTTTGACGTTCTTTTTCAAAAACTCGGCAATATCCTCGAATTTATCGATATACTGTGCATTTACTCCGCGTTTCTTAATATCCTCCGCAAGATTTTCAGGTTTTGTAACACCGTCAAACTTTTCACGTGCAGCATATATATGTGTCAAAATCAATTCGTCCGCATCATCAAACGCACCGACAAATTCGTCCCACAATGTTCTTGTTCGTGAGAAAGTGTGTGGCTGGAACACGCACCAAACTTTATTGTGCGGGAATTTTTGTGCCGCATGAAGTGTCGCTTTTATTTCTGTCGGGTGATGTGCGTAGTCATCAATCACAACCGCACCGTTTAAAAATCCTCTTTTCTCAAAACGTCTGTGCGTACCCTTAAATGTTTCAATCCCCTTTGCGGCAGTTTCCGCGTCAATGCCCATAAGATTACATACCGCAACCGTGGCAAGCGAATTTAAAATATTGTGTTCGCCCGGGACATTAAGTTTTATATGACAAACCTTTTCACCGTTTTTCATAACGTCAAAGCTCGGAAAACCTGCGTGATACACAATGTTTTCAGGGTAATAATCAAACTTGCTTTCCATTCCGTAAGTGATTATGTTAAGGTCGTCTGCGTTTTCAAGCACTTTTTGAACATTCTTATCTCCGCCCATTGCAACGACATAACCTATATCCTTTGTCAAGTACGCAAACTTTCTGAAACTTGCGATTATCTCGTCAATTCCCGAAAAGAAGTCAAGATGATCTTCCTCAACATTTGTTATAAGGGCAATTGTAGGATAAAATTTCAAAAAGCTGTTTGTATATTCACAAGCCTCTGTGACAAAATAATCTGATTTACCCGTTCTGATATTTCCGCCGATTAAATCAAGCTCACCGCCTACGCTGATTGTAGGGTCAAGATTTGCACCGATAAGTGCGTGTGCAAGCATTGATGTTGTCGTTGTCTTGCCGTGCGTTCCGCTTACGCCGACGGCGTGCTTGTAATTTTTCATTATCGCACCCAAAAACTCGGCTCTGTCTATAAGGCGAATGCCCTTTTCCTTTGCAAGCACAATTTCGGGATTATCGGCTTTTGCCGCCGCCGTATATACAACAAGTGACGCCTTATTTATGCCATCCTCGTTAACAGCACCGTGACCGTACACAATATCCGCACCCATATTTTCAAGCTTTTCGGTTATAGCACTCTTATTCCAGTCCGAGCCGGAAACGCCGTAGCCATCTTTAAGCACAATTTGTGCCAAACCGCTCATACTTATTCCGCCTATACCGATAAAATGTATATTTGCCGTCTTATCTATATCAGACATTTGAAATCTATTCATCATATATCCCCTCGTATCTCATATTAATATATTAATTATATACCTTTATCAACAAATTGAAAACCCTTTTTTATAAATTTGCCCAATTAAAAATCATATCTTGTAATTTTTTCGCCATTTTCACCATAAAATCTGTGAAAGGCACTTGACAAATTGAGCGAATTGCTATATTATTAAATTAGTAAAATTTGTCGGAAGGTGATGAAAAACATGGAAATTACAGACATCAGAATTAAAAAAGTAGCCAGCGAAGGAAAAATGAAAGCTGTCGCATCTGTTACATTTGACAATGCGTTTGCTGTCCATGACGTAAAGGTTATTGAAGGTCCGGAAAAGCTGTTTGTTGCTATGCCAAGCAGAAGAACTCCTGACGGTGAGTACAGAGATATTGCTCATCCGATAAACAGTGATATGAGAAATATGCTCGAAAGCAAGGTTCTTGCCGCATATGATGCGATTGAAGACGAGCCTGCTCCGGAAACAGCTGAATAATATAAAAGACAGATTACTTTTTGTAATCTGTCTTTTATATTATTTTATTCCAAAGCATTTTTTTGCATTTTCATATGTTGCGGTTTCAATTTCTTCAACAGAAATACCCTTTACCGCAGCAAGTTTTTCTGCAACATAGTGGATATAAAGCGAACTGTTTCGCTTTCCTCTGTGCGGTTCGGGTGTAAGGTACGGCGAATCGGTTTCAATAACAATTCTGTCAAGCGGTACATACTTCGCCACCTCAACAGGTCTTACCGACTTTTTAAACGTAAGTGAACCGCCGAACGCGATATACATTCCCCAATCAAGTATTTCCTTTGCCATTTCAACACTTCCCGCATAGCAATGGAAAACTCCTCCGACTTCGCTCACCTTATGTTCACGCAAAATATCCATACAATCCTTATGCGCTTCTCTGTCGTGTATCACAACAGGCATTTTAAGCTCTCGTGCAATGTCCACTTGTCTTGCAAACCACTTTTGCTGAATATCACGCGGTGAAAAATCGTAAAAATAGTCAAGTCCTATTTCACCTATCGCTTTAACTTTCGGATTTTTGGCATATTCCTTCAGCTTATCCATATCCGCCTCGGTAAGTTCTGAAACCTCGTGCGGATGTATTCCGACCGATGCATAGACGAACGGATATTTTTCACATATCGCAAATATATCCGGCACCTCATCAAGTGACGAACACGAATTTAAAATAAGTCCGACATTATTTTCATTCATCGCCGACAGCACTTCATCGACATCATCTTTAAACCTCTCATCATTATAATGTGCGTGAGAATCAAACAACATAACTTTCACCTGATTTCTAAAATTTCTTTTTCCGTTATCACAAAATTCATCGGTACATCGTGACTTTCCGTAGGTATTTTTTCAAGTATCTGAAAATCATAGCAAAGTCCTATTTTCACTGCTTTGCTGCTTTCAAGCAGTCTGTCGTAATACCCTTTTCCAAATCCCATTCTTCCGCCGTTACGGTCAAATGCAAGTCCCGGTACAAGAATAACGTCAATATTATTTTCGTCAGCCGTTCGTACCGTTTTCGGCTCTAAAATGCCATATGCACCCTTTTCCATATCATCCATACTGTTTATATACGAAAGCGACAACGTACCACTCTCAATATCGGTTATCGGCACAACAACTTTTTTGCCCTGTTCCCAAAGTTCTTTGATTATTTCAACGGTATCAGGTTCTTTAAACGCAGATATGAACGTACATATTGTTTTGGCTTGTTTCACACGCTCAACCCCAAGCAGCCTTTGACGAATTTCATCACTTTTAATTTTAACCTCGTCCTTAGATAATGCACGACGTTTGGCACGCATATCTTCCCTTATCTCGTCCTTAATCAATACTGCATTGTCTCCTTTACTCTGTCGGCAGTTTCCTTGTCCTTTAGAATAGCCAGCATGGCAAACCCGAAATCAGCCGCCGCGCCTGCGCCCTTGCCGGTTATAAACTTACCGTCAACAACAACTTTATCCGACTTTACGTCTGCACCGTAAAGATACTTTTCGTAACCCGGGAAACAAGTCGCTTTTTTATCCTCAAGTAGCATTTTCTTACCCAAAATTGACGGTGCGGCACAAATTGCCGATACATAAATACGGTTTGCAACCGCATAATTCAAAAGTCCGTGTACATCGTTTGACGCGTCAAGAATTTCGTGACCGATACCGCCCGGCAACATTAAAAGTTCCATCTTTTCAGGCTCAACCTCATTAATCTCAATATCGGCTGTCACCTCAATACCGTGTGCGCCCGTTACTGTCTTGCCCTTTACGCCGACTGTTGTAACATCAACACCGCCTCTTTTCAAAATATCTATAGGTTCGATTGCCTCAACTTCCTCGAAACCGTCCGCAAGCATTACATATACCATAAAAATCTATCCTTTCATCTTTTTTTACTATTATATCACGCCTATCAACAATTCACAATAAGTTTACATAATTTTTGTTGTTTTATATTCAAATATCTGGTATAATATTAATAAAGTTATATGGAGCGAATTTTTTTCATATACTAAATTTAAAACAAACGGAGGAATATATATGCGAGAGAAAATTGTACCTATCGAAGTTACTCCCGAAATGATGAAAATGCTTGAAATCTGTAAAAAGAATAAAAGCATTAATCCTGAGTTATATACCCAATATGACGTTAAAAGGGGGTTGAGAGACATTAACGGTAAAGGTGTTCTTGCCGGACTTACCGAAATAGGCGAAATTCATGCCTATGATACACTCTCTGACGGATCATCAAGACCATGCAACGGTAAACTTTATTATCACGGTTATGATGTCGAGGACCTTATTAATGGTTTTATCCGCGACAAAAGGTTTGGCTTTGAAGAAGTTACATATTTACTTCTTTTCGGTGAACTTCCAAACAAAAATGAGCTTGATATTTTCACAAAGACACTTTCACATATGCGAACTATTCCGCCGTCATTTGTGCGTGATATTATCATGCAAGCACCGAGTAAGGATATGATGAACGCACTTTCAAGAGGTGTGCTTACGTTGTATGCTTATGATGATAAAGCCGATGATGTGTCACTTCCGAACGTTTTAAGACAGTGTTTGCAGTTAATCGCGCAATTTCCGTTGTTGTCGGTTTACAGCTATCAGGCGTTTAAGTATTATCATGAAAACGACAGTTTTATCGTTCATGCACCTAAACCGGAGCTTTCGACTGCGGAAAATATACTTCATATGTTGCGTAACGACAGTCAATATACAGAGCTTGAGGCGAGAATTCTTGATATTGCGTTGATACTTCACGCCGAACACGGTGGCGGTAACAACTCAACATTCACTACTCACGTAGTCACTTCAAGCGGTACGGATACCTATTCAACTGTTGCCGCGTCTTTGGGTGCGCTGAAAGGTCCTAAGCACGGCGGTGCTAATATTAAGGTTACGCAAATGTTTGAGGATATGAAAAAGAATATTAAAAACTGGAATGACGATAAAGAGATTGAACAATATCTTTCTGATTTGCTTAATAAAAAAGCGTTCGATAAATCGGGACTTATTTACGGTATGGGTCACGCAGTTTATTCACTTTCCGATCCGAGAGCAAATGTTTTTAAATCATTTGTTGAGAGCCTGTCGAAAGAAAAAGGCAGAGAAGACGAATTTAATTTGTATTCAAGGGTTGAACGACTTGCTCCGCAGGTTATCGCAAGTGAACGCAAAATGTATAAAGGTGTCAGTGCAAACGTGGACTTTTATTCGGGCTTCGTTTACAGTATGCTTGATTTGCCGATGGAATTGTATACACCTATGTTCGCAATCGCAAGAATTGCAGGTTGGTCGGCTCACAGAATTGAGGAACTTGTCAATCCGGGTAAAATCATTCGTCCCGCATATAAAAGTATCGCACCTCACAAAGAATATGTTCCTCTTGACAGCAGAGATTAAAAATAAACTCCCAATGCAATGCATTGGGAGTTTTGTATTAATATCAATTATTCATAAAATCTGCAATTTCATCAATCAATGTTATGTCAGCCGGTAGCCAATTTACACCATATAATTCATCTTTATTCAACCATTTAGAGTCTTCCGCCTCTTTCAAAATAATATCTCCATCCACTATTACGCATAAAAAACATTTCATATTCAAATGAAATTTAGGATAATCATACTCAATGATATCAATCAACTTACCCACTTTGATTTTTACTGTAAGTTCTTCTTGAATTTCTCTTATTAATGCCTGCTGTGGCGTTTCACCGACTTCAATTTTTCCCCCGGGAAATTCCCATTGTCCTTTGAACTCACCATATCCTCTTTCTGTTGCAAACACCGCAGTTGTATTTTCAAAAGAATCAACAATAACTGCCGCTGCTACTTCTATTGTTTTCATAATACTATTCCTCATTCAGAAAATCATTTATATAATCCATTGAGTTAAGATAATTATTTTTATTGACAGTTGCTCTGATAAATATTTTTGCAAGTTCTCGGTTTATATCAAACAAATATCCCATATTTCCATTCCCGTCTTTATCAAACGGTGAATATTTAACTTGGCAAAACCTAATAATATCATCTTTAAAGTCTGATGTTTTTATAGGATTTTCAATTTTTACATAATCACATTCTACCTTACGCCCTTCTCTATCCCATAAATCTTCAACTACCAGTTCTTCTGGCTGGACACAATCGAAGCACGATGTTTTTGCAATACTTATTGCTTTTATATATCCGTCACATCCGTGCAAAATGATGTCACCCGCCCTTACATCAAGTAGTTTTTCCCAGTGATGAAATTTATTTCCCGCTTTATTTGAAATTGGTGCCCATATGTACCCACCATTGAACTCCTTATCAAATGTATTTCCTTGAAAAACAAAGAAAATCATACGTTTTCCGCTTATACGTTTTGGTCTGGCAACTGATTTTTTATTAGCACTTGCTTTCTTTTCAGCATTAACGCGCGTTCTTTCTTGCTGACGCACCATTTCCCTTTCTGCCTGTTTTTTATGTTCTTCATTTCTAGCTCTGTTAATTTCTTCAATAATCATCTCTTGTATATCTGAGTTTTCAGCCGTAATAAACTTTTCAAAAGCTATAGGAAAAATAAATCTTGATACTTTGGAGGCAAATTTTACAGACACATAATTATCTCCTGCTTCTGTTATAATCCCCTCGCCTAACATCTTATGAATTACTTTTGTATTTAACAATTCCGTGCTTTTCATTTGTTTTTTCTCCTTTGGTTTAATATTTCTTTTTCATTAAACAAACCGTTTCCACATGACTTGTATGTGGGAACAGGTCGAAGGCGGTGGTGGCGGTTATGGTATAGCCGTTATCGTTAAGAAAACGTGCATCTCTGGCGAGGGTGGCGGGGTTACAGGAAACGTACACTACACGTTTGGGTTGTGCTTTAATTATTGCTGTGAGTGTTGATTCATCACTGCCCTTACGCGGCGGATCGAGAATAACCACATCCGGCCGTTCGCCTTTTTCTATCAATTTCGGAACGATATTTTCTGCGCTGTTTGCGTAAAAAATTGCGTTCTCTATACCGTTTTTCACTGCATTTTCTTTTGCGTCTTCGATTGCACGTCCAACAATTTCTACACCTACAACGCTTTTTGCGTTTTTAGCGGCACACAGCGAAATTGTACCGATACCGCAATAAATATCCATCACGCTTGTATTTTCATCAATATCCGCATACTCCAAAGCTTTACTATACAGCTTTTCGGTCTGTACCGGATTAACTTGAAAAAAGCTTTGAGGGGAAATATCAAATTTTACTCCACAAAGTGTATCTGAAATCCTATCCTTGCCCCAAAGAATTACATTTTCCTCCGTAAGCACAAGATTATTTCTCTTAGTATTAATATTCAGCACTATGCTTACAATTCTATCCGAAACCTTTCTCAATTTTGAAATCAATTTTTCACGTTTCGGCAAACTTTTTGCATTAACGGAAACGACAACCATAATCTCATTTGCAGAAAATGATTTACGTGTAAAAACACGTCTGACAATGCCTTTATGCGACTTTTCATCATATGCACTGACATTATTTTCATTCATATAATCAATTACCGCATCATTTATTTCCTTATTAATTTCATCACCAAGGCTGCAATCGTCAAGTGGAATAATGTCATGACTTCGCATTGCGTAGAAACCGCAAACATTTTTACCATACACATTTCCGACAGGAAAAACCATTTTATTTCTATACCGTTCCGGCACATCCATACCGACAATTCCGTCAACCTTAAAATTCTCAAACTTGCCTATTCTCTGCATCGCATTCTCAACAATATCACGTTTTATATCAAGCTGTGCGTCATACTTTATATGACGAATTTGGCAACCGCCACACCTTTTATAATGTTGGCACATAGGCTCACAACGTTTATCCGACGGTTCTGTAATCTCCAACGCCTTACCGTATGCAAAATTTTTCTGCACTTTGACAACAAGCATTTTAATTTTATCGCCGTCCACCGTTTGCGGTACAAAAACCGCAAATCCGTCTATATGCGCAACTCCGTTACCGTCCGAAGAAACAGAATCTATACAAGCAACGTACTCTTTATTTTTTTCAACAGGAATCATAATTTACCTCTTATTTGTTTTATATAATAGTTTTATTATATCATTCATTAATGTTATATGCAAGATTTGAGCACAAAAAAAGAAGCGGCATAAACCGCTTCTTTTAAAATTCTTATTTAAGAATTAGTCGTTATTAACGATTAGGTAGATTTCTTGAGCTTCGTCCTTATCTGTAGTTCTAACTACTGCGAATACTACATCGTCGATAACATCTTCGTGTTCAAGGTTAAGAATATCTTGACCACCTACTGTTGTCTTAGCAGCCTTAACGTCAGGTGTTGATGCAATACCTTCGTCAAGAAGAACTCTTGAGTTCTTTGAGCTTGCTGCGAAGTCATATGTGTAGATCTTAGCGTTGCTGTAGTTTACTTCAAGACCTTCGTCATAGTTTACTACATACTTACCCTCAGCATTTGTTGTAACTGTACCGATTGTGATGTTGCTACCGCTCTTATCAACAACAGGACCGAATACAACGTTTACATCGTTGTCATCATCTGATAGAAGATCAGCGAACTTTGTATCTGCAAGAACTGATGATTGCTTCTTGAATGCGTTAGTTCTGAAGTCTTCAAATGATGAACCGTTTAGAACATTCTGAGCAGCGAATACTGAGTAGATTCTTGAGATGTAGCCTTCTGAGTTAGTAGCGTAAACAAGTACGTCACCTTCGTCAAATGCGTTATCTGCTACTGTTTCACCCTTGTTACCTGTGATTACAACGTCATCATCAAGAATGAATTGCTTTTCTTCACCGTTTACAACCAAGTTGTAAGCTGTCTTATCGCCGTCATTGTCGACTACTTCACTACCGTTGAAGATAGCAAGCTGTGTTTCTGAATTGAATACGCTTGATGTACCTTCTGTAATGATTACGAATCTGTATGTGTTGTCTGACTTAGACTTATCATAACCGTAAGCTACATAGTTGCTACCGTCGTTTAGAGATGAAACAACTGAGTATGTATCCTTTGTATCAACTTCTGATAGGTCAAGGATTACTGTTGAGTCAGCCATCTTAACTGAACCAATCTTGTTACCTGATTCTTTGTATTCAGCATCAGCAGCTGTTGGAGCGATTACGCCACCATTCTTAATTGTGATCTTGTTTGAAGATGAGCTTACTGAATATTCAACAACCTGCTTTGGATAAGCATCTGTCTTCTTGTTTGTGCTGTCGTATACAGCACCGTCAGCGTCTGACTTAACAAGGTATGACTTGTAAGCTTTTACGTTGTCGCTGTCTACTTTGTACTCTTCTTCAGTACCGTTCTTAGTAATGATTTGAGCCATGTAGTCGCCGCCGGCCTTCTTGTAGATGTTCTTCAATACGCCGTAGTTCTTTGATACTGAGTTTTCGTCAGCCTTAGCGATTCTGCCGAAGTGATCAAGGTATAGGCTATATTCTGTTGATGTTTCAACATCGATATCCATACCTTCAGCAGCCTTATACTTTGTACCGCCGATTGTGTATTCACCCTTTGTATCGTTTCTGCTTGTGCACTTAACGCCGTCAACAACGTTTCTTGTAACGATTACATCATAGAAGTTTGAATCCCTGAATGAACCTGTTGTATCGTATGCAATGTTAAGTACGTCATTTTGTTGAAGATCTTTAGCTTCGATATCTTTACCGTCAAGTTTGAATGAATATGTGTAGTTATCATCATCCTTGTTTACTGTCATCTTAGCTTGGATACCTGTTGAATATGTATCGAAGTTTACTGATGTTTCGTTTGTCTTGTCGATAACTTCATCAACAATAGCTGTTGCATATGAAGAAATCATAACTGTGTTGTACTTAGCTGATTTGCTTGTTGAACCAACTTCTGTTTCCTTTTGAAGTATTACAGATGCTGTTTCATGGTTCTTTAGATAACCGTACAATGTCTTGTCAGATTCAAGATCGTTTGCATCATAGATAGCCATGCTATCTTGCTTAACGCCGTTTACATAGATTGTAACACCGTTTGTTGTATCAAGTTGATACTTTGTTGAACCCTTTGTTGTACCTGCAGGGAAGAAGTAAAGAGCTTCGCCTGTTGACTTGTTTTCATCAAAGTCTTCTGAAGCAACTGTTACGCTCTTGTTTGCAGCAGCAGCAGCGATTGAAAGAATTGTGAATTCATCATCGTCATTCTTTTGGATAAGTGCCTGAGAATATGTTCTTAGGTAGTTATCAGCCTTTGAATCGCCGATGTACATATCTTCTGAAACAGGTGAATCTGCCTTAACTTCTTCATCGTCGAAGTTGTCAGCTTTTTCAACTTGGAATGTAACCTTGTCGTTATCAACTGAACCAGTCTTGCTTGTTTCTGTTACACGACCGTATACTTTGTATGCGTCATGCTTTTCTGTGAATAGAGTTTCGTATGCTCTGCCTTCTTTACCGTCTCTTACTTCAAGATTAGGTGTCTTTGTACCGTTCCACTCTGTCTTCCAGCTTGCGATTACGCAAAGAGGAGCGCCCATAGCGTTGTCGATCATTTGAGCAACCTGAGCTCTTGTAAGTTCTGTGCTGTCTGTGATACCTGAGATACCCTTTGTGATATCAAGTGATGCAGCGTATGTCTTGTAGCCTGTTGGCCATCCGCCTTGAGCTTGTGCATATGTTTCGTAACCGATAGCACTTACAAGCATCTTTTGAGCCTGTACATATGTAACGTTAGCGTCAGGATCAAATTCTGTATCGCTCATACCTGCGATGAAACCGTTAGCAACACCTTGGTTGATGTAGCCTTTAGCCCAATGATCTGCTGAAACATCAGCGAACTTTGTTGATTCTGTTGATGCTTCTGCTGATGAACGTTCTGCAAGAGCGTCAACGATCATCTTTGTGATTTCAGCTCTTGTTACAAGCTTATCCGGACCGAATGTGCCGTCATCGTAACCGCTGATTACGTCAAGAGCTGAAAGTTCTTGAACAGCCTGTGCGTAGCTTGCTGTAGATTCTACGTCAGGGAAATCAACTGCGAAAGCGGCAACTGAAGATGCTACCATAGTAAGAGCAGCAACTGATGAAATTACCTTTTTGAGATTCTTATTCATAGTCTCAAATCCTCCCTTTTTGATTCTTTGTTTGTGAAGGGTTTCCTTAGATGTTTTGTATGCACCCTTCTTTGCATAACAAAACTACATTACACATTGATTATAACACGCAAACTGTGTATAAGTCAATGACGTATTACAGTTGTAAAAAAACTGTAATTCTTGTCACATCTCGGCTACAACCTGCTTTGCCGTTTTGTGACTCATATTACGGTAACAATTTTCAACTAACGCTTCTACCCTATTATTCGAAAACTGCTACTGAATATTTTACTCTTTCATAAAGCTGTTGTCAACTACTTTTTTCTGCCAACCCGATCTTTTTCATAAAATTTTATAATTAGCACAAAATCTATGTCCAATTCACGGATTTTTTGGTCAAATTGATTATGTCAACCAATGCTTTTATGTTTTACAATAGATTAGACGTATGTTTTCCGAAAAAGTTCCGCTTTTTTTGAAAAAATTTTAAAAAATTTATTGAAATCATTATTTTTTCTTAATATAATAGTGTAAACAAACTGAAAGGACTACACATATGGCTAAATATTATGCCGTCAGAAACGGCTATCATACAGGAATTTTTAACACTTGGGACGAATGTAAAAAGGAGGTTTCCGGTTTTTCGGGTGCGGAATATAAAAGTTTCACAAAGCTTGAGGACGCAAAAGCTTTTTTAGGCGAAAACGAACAAATCAGTTTATTTGATGAACCTAAAGAAAGAAAAAGCACCGCCGTTGCATATGTTGACGGAAGCTACAACATTTCCACAAAAGAATATGCGTGCGGAGTTATTATTTTCTATGACGGGAAAGAAACGACATTCAGCAGAAAATTTTCAAATCCCGAAAATGCCTCAATGAGAAACGTTGCCGGCGAAATTGAGGGTGCAAAACTTGCAATGCAGTTTTGCATTGACAATCATATAGAAGAAATAGACATTTATTATGATTACGAAGGCGTCGAAAAATGGTGTACGGGTGCTTGGAAAACCAACAAATCCGGCACAATTTCATACAAGCAATTTTATGACGAAATAAAAAAATCGGTAAAAGTTTCATTTAACAAGGTAAAAGGTCACTCCGGCGACAAGTACAACGATGTCGCCGACAGACTCGCAAAAGACGCTTTGGGAATTAAATAGTTTTTTGCTTTTATATTGACAAAATCTTGTTTCGGATATATAATGATAATAGAAAAAGGCAAGACTTTAAACGGTTATGCCATTAGTGTATTATTTATGAAAAATAACGCTGACTTATGGCTGAGTGGGCGTTATTTTTTTATGGAAATTACTAAAAGTAACAGAACTATCATAAAACAAATTATGTATTCATTATCCATAGCTGTCACCTCCTTTCTCGGAGATGATGGCATAACCGCCCAGCTTTTACACTGTTTCAAATCTTACCTTTATCGGATTGCTCCGACTTCGACATTATATACTATTTACTTATACATTTCAAGTAAAATCAACAAAAAATGTCGATAACGTCAAAACAGACAAGTCATTTTCAGACTTGTCTGTTTTTCTTTTAATACTTTTTCAAATCACAATACACTCTTATCCAACCGGTGTCAAGTTCTTTACTGCTCTTTTCCTGCCAAATATAGATTAAATCATTTTCAATCTTAACGCTGCCGTTATGGATTTGACTGTCATTATCGTTTATCACAACCGACGATGTATCAAATTGGATATAATATGCCGGTTTTGTTTCATCGTCAACATCAAGTGCGAATTTGAACATATTATTATTTTTATTGTCATTTACTATCGTCAAACCGTCAGGATAATAATAGTAATTGCCGTTATATCTGATTATTGACGCACCAAACGATTTTTTACCGTCCTCCTGTGCCGCCTCGGTTACAAAGTCATTCCATTCCCATGACGCAAGTTCAAATCTTCCATTTGTGCCGCTGTCAACTATAAGCGGTGCAATGTCATCATCTCCGACAACATCAATTACAAACTGTGCATATGCGCTGTTATCCCAAAGCGAACTTGAGTTTGACTTAACCGTAAGATGTGTCTGTCCCGATTTTTTCATATTAAGCTTATCCGCCGTTACGGTATACTTACTTCTCGGAAGTTCTTCCCTTGCACCGCCTGCATATACTGCCGTTACAGTCAAGTTCTTTATAACCTTATCAACTTCTCTGCCTATGAACACCATTTTAGTCGGATTATTTTCGTCAAGCATATCGTCCTCATAATACGTATCAGGTCCGCTTACCGTCAAATATGCGATTTTTTCGCCGATTTGCGGTTTTTCCGCCACTTCAACCGACACGTCTTTCATAAGCGCGAACTTAATCTCTTTATCCGATATATCCTTATGCTTTTTACACATAAGCGCAAGTTTTTCTTCACCTGTTCTGATATAATAATTTGTCGACGGATATTTTTTACTTAATCCGGTCTTTTCATTAAGGCTTGAAATCAATTTTTGATAATTTCCGTTTTGGATAAGGTCGTGCCAATACGTTTCGCCTGTTTTCATTTCGTCCGTAAGCTCGTCCGAAAGCATATTCAGCATTATGCTCATATGCACACTGCACTTTGCCTTATTACGATTTATAACGCACTGCACAAGTGACGGTACTATTACCACGCACGACAAAACAATTACAACCGCTCCGACACCGAATTCAACCGGTTTTATTTTCTTAAATTTTGAGCCGATTGACGAAAATATATTTCCCAATTTTTTCTTAATCTTTTGTAAATTTATTTTTTTCAAATTATTTTTTTTCAAAACTGCACCTCAAATTATAATTTTCTGTAAACCGCAAAATACATTGTTGTAAAGCACGCCAAACCGCCTATCAAATTTGAAATCGGCTCTGCCAAAAATACTCCGTTTACTCCGAACCATATCGGAAGAAGAAGTATAAGCGGTATTACCACTATTCCCTTTCTCAATATAGAAAAGAATATCGCAAACTTCGCTTTCCCTATTCCGACAAACACCGTCTGTCCCGTAAACATAAACGCCATAAGGAAAAATCCGAAAAAGTATATATGCAATGACGGTACACCGGCAGTTATAAGTGCCGCATCGGCAGTGAATATTCCTATAAGGAATTTCGGAATCAGCAAAATTATAAACCATGCCACTGTACTGTATATAATAAGCATTGCCGCCAAATACCGTATCGCCTCTTTAACCCGTCCGTTTTCACCTGCACCGTAGTTAAAGCCGATTATCGGCTGTGCACCGTTTCCCAAACCCGTTACAGGCATTTGCAAAACTTCTCTTATAGAATTGATTATAGTCATAACTCCGACATACACGTCCGAACCGTAATTCTGCAAACTTACGTTACACGCAATCTGTACCGCGCTGTTTGTCACCGACATTGTAAATCCCGAAAGCCCTAAAACAAGTATCTTCTTTACACGTTTTGCCTGACAGCGCATTGCGGAAAGTTTTATTTTTATAATCGTATTTTTGCCGGTTAAAAATTTAAACGTCCAAACCGACGCGGCAAGCTGTGACAAGACCGTCGCAAGTGCCGCACCCTGTACGCCCATTATATATATAAATATCGGGTCTAAAATAATATTCAGCACCGCTCCGATTACGACGGTAAGCATACCCGTTTTACCGAAGCCCTGTGCATTTATGAACGAATTAAGTCCCAAACTCATCATAACAAACACGTTACCCAAGAGGTAAATCGTTATATATGAATTTGCATATTCAATCGTATTTTCACTTGCACCCAAAAGATACAAAAGCGGTCTTTTTACGATTAATCCGACAACTGTAAGACACAAACCAAATATCACAAGCAATGTTACACTGTTGCCGAGTATCGCCTCAGCCTCTTTTTCATTTCCCTCACCGCGTTTTATCGAAAACAACGGCGCACCACCCATGCCGATAAGGTTTGCGAAAGCGATTACAACAGTTATAATCGGCAGACAAACTCCGACGCCTGTCAATGCAAGTGACGAATTTTCGCCCATTCTTCCTATATAAATTCGGTCTACTATACTGTAAAGTACATTGATAAGCTGTGCAAGCGTCATCGGAATAGAAAGTCTTAATATATTTGATATTATACTTCCCTTTGAAAAATCGTTTACTACTTGTTTAGCCATTCTTCCGCCGCCTCAATTTGTGTTTGTATTTCTTTTTCAAGTATTCCGCCCGAATTTTCTTCGACCTTACAAATCACTTTACTTTGAGTCGTAAACATCACTCGGACAAAAAACTTATCCTCGACTTTATCGTATATTCTTCCGGCACTGAGCGTACCGCCGGCAATACTCGCCGGGCTGTTTGCGATATATCCGACCTTGCCGATAATCGGCAATTTTACGGTTATCGCCTCTGAATCATATTTGTTTGACGGCTCTTTTACGCAGATAAGCACGTTTCCTATTGCAAAAGGCTTTTTATGATAATAATTCGCAAAGCCCGTTACCGTTACATACAAATCCTCCATAAATCCGCCCCCAATCATCAACATATTATCCGAGCCTGTAAACAGGTTCAAAAATCATATTTGTTATTATATCATTTTATATTTGTTTTGTCTACTTTTTTTACTACTCCTTCACCGTCAAATAAAGGAATAAAGCTTTCTGAAACAGTACCGCCCTCCTGCACAAAAGCATTTTCGACACCGATTTCAACCGCAAAGTCAAGCACTTCGTCATATTCGCTTTCCGTAACTTTTCTGTTTATTTCGGGATATTTTAAAACACTTTCAAGCGGTGTGTACTGATTCATTATGCTCATATAAATATCATCGCCGTATGTGTTATACAGATATTTAATCACTCTTTTTGAATTGTCGGTATATGACGGCAAAACAAGATGTCTTACGATTATTCCGCGTTTCATCATACCGTTTTCGTCAAATTCACAACCTCCGGCTTGTCTTACCATTTCATCTATCGCTCTTTTTGCGTGTATCGGATAATCCTCTGCTTTTGAATACTTTTTTGCAAGTACGCTGTCGGCATATTTAAAATCCGGTAAATAAATATCTATATAACCGTCAAGCATTTTCAATGTATCAACACTTTCATAGCCGCCGCAGTTATACACAATCGGAATATCAAGTCCTTTTACCGCATCGAGTGCCTTTATAATATGCGGTACATAATGAGTTGGTGTTACAAGATTTATATTGTTTGCGCCTTTATCCTGAAGTTCAAGAAATATTTCCGCCAACCTGTCCGATGTTATTTCAAAGCCTTTATGCTCCGAAGATATTTCTCTGTTCTGACAATACACGCACCCAAGATTACACCCCGAAAAAAACACTGTTCCCGAACCGTTCTCACCGGAAATACACGGTTCTTCCCACATATGCAGTGCGGCACGTGCCACATAAAGCTTATCACTCTGACCGCATACACCGACTGTCCTGCTTCTGTCAACACCGCAGTTTCTCGGACAAAGTCTACATTCTCTGTAATAATTCATCGCAATATTTCCATAACCTTGTCAAATGCCGCCGCTGTCTTTTCCAAATCGTCTTGAGTATGTGCGTCAGACAAGAACAGTGACTCAAATTGTGACGGTGCAAGGTAAATACCCTGTTTAAGCATTTCGTTAAAGTATACTTTGAATTTTTCGGTGTCCGACTTTGACGCGGTTTCAAAATTTATTACATCACTGTTCGTAAAGAATACACTCATCATTGAGCCTACTCTGTTTACACGAACATTCACACCATATTTTTCAGCCGACTTTTTAAATTCACTCTCAAGATATGCACCCTTTTGTTCAATTTCTTCATATATATAGGGGTTTTCCTGCAAATATTTAATCTGTGCGTTACCCGCCGCCATTGCAAGCGGATTACCCGACAATGTACCTGCCTGATAAACAGGACCTGTCGGCGAAACAAATTCCATAATCTCACGTTTACCGCCGTATGCGCCGACAGGCATACCGCCGCCGATAATTTTTCCGAATGTGACAATATCCGCGTCCAAACCAAATCTGCCTATTGCACCCGACGCAGATAATCTAAATCCCGTCATAACCTCGTCCACAATAAACACGCTTCCGTACTTTTTCGTTATCTCGCGAATTTTCTGCAAATATCCGTCTTTAGGCGGTACAACACCCATATTTCCTGCTACAGGCTCAATTATAACTCCGGCAATTTCATTACCCATTTTTTCAAATGCGTCCTCTATTGCGTCAATATCATTGTACGGCAAAACAAGCGTATACTTTGCAAAATCTTCAGGCACACCTGCCGATGACGCACTTCCGAAAGTTGCCGCACCCGAACCGGCTTTTATAAGGAGCGAGTCGCTGTGTCCGTGATAACAGCCCTCAAACTTTATTATTATATTTCTGCCCGTGTAACCTCTTGCCAGACGTATCGCAGACATAGTTGCCTCCGTACCCGAATTAACCATTCTCACAACATCTACACAAGGAACAAGCGAACAAATTCTCTTTGCAAGCTCCGTTTCGGCAAGGCAAGGTGCACCGAAAGACATACCTTTATCGCAAGCCTCCTTAACCGCCTCCAAAACGATTTCCTTACAGTGTCCCAAAAACATAGGCCCCCATGAGCCGACATAATCTATATATTCGTTTCCGTCAATATCGTATATCTTACTTCCGTTTGCGCGTTCTATAAAAAGCGGATAAGTTCCGACATTCTTAAACGCTCTTACAGGCGAATTAACTCCGCCGGGTATATATTTTTTAGCCTCGTCAAAGGCTGTTTTGCTTTTTGATGTATCCACAATATATCATTCCTTTTCTAAACAGATAAAAAAATTATACACCCTACTTAATTTATTGTCAATTCCCTTGATTTTTCGATATAATAGTGTTAAAATAGACAAGATATATCTAAATATATCCGTTTTCGGTAAACAAGTGTTTTTATATTTGTTTTCAAAAGGAGAAGCAGGGTGAAATTCCCTCATAGTCACGCTACCGTACAGTCGGATCGCCTGCCGAAAATCGAGCGCATTTGTGCCTACGAACGATGGGTCAATGGCGGAATCATTCAGATTTTAAGCCATAGGATTTACCCAATCCCTACGGCTTTTTTTGGTATGTGAAAATCACAAGTTTTCTGCACTCCCAAAAAGTTTCATAACTGATTTAAGTGGTCACTTGTGTGCTAAAACATATTTCATAATAAGAAAAGGAGAAAAATTTATGTCTTTAGCAAACAGGAAAACAAAACTATTGGTGGCAATGCTTTCACTACTACTTGTCATTCCTATGACAAACGCATTCGCAATGCACATTATGGAGGGTTATCTTCCTCCGAACTACTGTATTATATGGGGAGTTGTATGTATACCGTTCCTTATCGCAGGCGGTATCAGTATGCAAAAGCAAGCAAAGAAGAATAACAAAACAAAAATACTTCTTGCACTTGCAGGAGCTTTCGTTTTCATTCTTTCATCGCTTAAAATCCCTTCAGTTACAGGAAGTTGTTCACATCCGACAGGTACAGGACTCGGTGCAATTCTTTTCGGACCGTCGATTATGTCTTTACTCGGTATAATCGTGCTTTTGTTCCAGGCACTTCTTCTTGCACACGGCGGACTTACAACACTTGGTGCAAACACATTTTCAATGGCGATTGCCGGACCGTTCGTTTCATTCGGTATATACAAGCTTTGCCAAAAGCTTAACGCACCGAAAGGTCTTGCAGTATTTCTTGCCGCAACAATAGGTGATATATTCACTTATGTGGTAACATCATGTCAGCTTGCACTTGCATTCCCTGACCAAAACTTCTTTGCATCACTTGTAAAGTTTATGGGAATCTTCGCGGTTACACAGGTTCCGATTGCCATTGCAGAGGGTATTCTGTCTGTTATGATATTCAATGTATTGGCTAAGAACTGTACAAACGAACTTAAGCAGCTTAATGTTATATAAGGGGGTATATATTAATGAAACTTTGGGTTAAAAATACAATATTGGCAGTTATACTTTTTCTTATAATTGCCGTACCGCTACTGTTTATGGGCGGTCACGAATTTGGCGGTTCTGACGACCAAGCATCAGACGCCATAAGTGAATTGGACGAAAGTTACGAGCCATGGTTTGAGCCGTTCTGGGAGCCGCCGTCAGGTGAAATCGAGTCACTTTTCTTCTGTCTTCAGGCAGGAGTGGGCGCCGGTATTGTCGGCTTTGTACTTGGCAGAGTAACAGCTAAAAAGAAAAATGATAATTGATAAATTAGCATATAATTCAAAACTCAGAAATATTGCACCTATTTCAAAACTTCTGTTTTCAATGTCGGTGCTTATTATCTGCATATGGGCAAACAGCTTTTTGGTAAGCGTATTTACTGCGCTTACTATGCTGTTTCTTATTATTTTTATAGGAAAAACATCGTATAAAAACGTATTTCATCTTATGACTGTCCCGATAGTTTTTATTATTATGGGTGCGGCCGCAATAGCAATTTCAATCGGTCAAAATTCAAGCGATATGCTTTTTTCACTGCATTTCGGCAATACTTATTTCGGCGTGAGCCATACCAGTCTTTTATCGGCTGTTCGTGTTATGATTAAGTGTTTCGGTGCGGTAAGCTGTATGTATTTTCTTTCACTTACCACGCCTATGATCGATTTATTCACTTTGCTCAGAAAAAGCATTATACCGAATTTTATAATCGAAATTGCGGAACTGATTTACAGATACATTTTTGTGCTGTTTGACGTATCGCACAGAATACATACCGCTCAAGACGCACGTTTGGGGTACTGCAATCTTCGTGTAAGCTACCACTCAACGGCACAGCTTGCGTCAAACCTTTTTATACGTTCCTTTAATCAAGCCGAAAAAACGTATACCGCTATGGAGTCACGCGGTTATGACGGCGAAATCAACGTTATTATGCCGAAGATTAATCATTCGGTCAAATTTAACGTATTTGCGGTCATATTCGTCGCAATTACAACAGCGATTGCGATATTTTCAAGAAAGGCGGGAATTTGATGAATATTATCGAAACAGAAAACCTTTCATATAAATATGATGAAAGCCATTTTGCTCTTTCGGATTTGAGCATTGGCTTTGAAAAAGGGAAAATTACAACAATTCTCGGTGCAAACGGAGCAGGCAAATCAACATTGTTTCTGAATATGAATGGAATTTTAAAGCCGCATTCGGGGACAGTAAAATTTATGGGTAAACCGATAGGTTATTCAAAAAAGGAAATCAGAGAATTAAGAAAAAGTGTCGGAATAGTTTTTCAAGACCCCGACGATCAGCTTTTTTCCGCGTCTGTTTTTCAGGATGTGTCTTTCGGTGCAATGAATTTGAAATTGCCGCAGGACGAAGTTGTTCATCTTACCGAAAATGCACTTAAACGCACAGGTATTTTCGATTTAAAAGACAAGCCCACCCATGCATTAAGTTTCGGTCAGAAAAAACGTGCCGCAATAGCCGGCATACTTGTTATGTCGCCGGAGGTAATCATTCTTGACGAGCCGACGGCAGGTCTTGACCCAATGGGCGTAAGTGAGCTTATGCACCTTCTTCGCGACATATGCGAAAATGAAGGTACAACAATTATAATGTCAACGCACGATATTGACGTTGTGCCGATTTATTCAGACTATGTTTACGTTATAAATCACGGTAAGTTACTTACAGACGGTACTCCCGAAGAAGTATTCTCAAATCCGACGCTTTTGCGTGAACATAATTTAAGATTGCCGAGAATTGCACATCTACTTGAAATTTTGAATAAATGTGATAAACTTAATGTAGACTTCTCAAAAGCCACTATCGGCAAAGCAAGAGAAGAAATTTTAAATCTTATAAGGGGTAAATAACTATGGCAAAATTCTATTCCGTCGGAGTCGGTGCAGGTGACGGTTCATATATAACTCTCGGTGCGCTTCGTGCATTGGAACAGGCTGATATAATCGCAGTTCCCGTTAAAAAATACGGAGAAAAATCAACTGCACTTGAAATAATCCGCAAGGAATTTGATACGGATAAAAAAGAAATTTCAGAACTTGAATTTCGTATGAGCGGGGACACTAAAATCAGAGAGGAGTCCCGCAGAAATTCAGCCGAAAAAATTATATCGGCGTTAAAAGACGGAAAAGATGTTGCAATGGTTACTCTCGGTGACGTTTCGGTTTACAGTACCTGCACATACGTTCACAACGCAGTGAAAAATGCAGGCTTTGAACTTGAAATTATACCCGGTATAACTTCATTTTGTGCCGCTGCGGACAAGGCACAGATAAGTCTTTGCGAGGGAAACGAATCGGTTGCGATTATTCCCTCGCTTAAATCAAATTTACTTGAAAAATATATTGCCGATTTTGATACGGTTGTGATTATGAAATCGGGCAACGATACAGATGTAATATACGACATTTTAAAAAAGTACGGACTTGAAAACAACGCGATTGTTTCAAGCTGTATCGGTATGGAAAACGAAATTATCGAAAAAATACAAAAAGGCAAATCATACGGTTATTTTACAACCGTTATTGTAAGGAAATAATCAGAAAGGTTATGGGATAATGGAACTGCTTGCAGTGAGTATCAGCCACGAAAATACTCCAATATCAATTCGTGAGAAGGTATCTTTTACAAAGAAAAAACAGGCTGAAATTTTAAAGTATATAAAACAGAATATCGCTGAAGAATGTGTGCTTTTGTCCACTTGCAACCGTTGTGAATTTTATCTTGCGGGGTATAATATAAAAGATAAATTCATTGACTATTTAGTGTCCCTAACCGATGAATTTGTTAAAAAGTACATAAGCATATATGAGGGTGACGATTGTTCTCGTCATCTTGCACTTACCGCGTCGGGGCTTAAATCAATGATTCTCGGTGAGGATCAGATTTTAGGTCAGGTTAAAGACGCGCACGAATTTTCAAAAGAACATTTGTGTTGCGGAAAATATCTCAACACACTTTTCCGTATTTCCGTAACAGGTGCAAAAAAAGTTAAAACGGAAACGCTTTTATCGAAAACTCCTGTTTCCGCGGCAACTATTGCAATAAAACAGTGTCAAAATATTTTGGGGACACTAAATAACAAAAACATATTAATTATCGGTGCAAGCGGAAAAACAGGCTCTATCGTTCTTAAAGATTTACTGTCCCTTGACAGTGTAAATATTTATGCCACTTCGCGTACGCATGACGGCATTATAAACCACATTGACGGTGCGATTACCGTTGATTACGACAAGCGTTATGATAATCTTGATATATATGACGCCGTAATCAGTGCCACGTCCAGTCCGCATATCGTACTTGAAAAAAGCAGAGCAAAAAACGCAATAAAGACTTGTAAAAAGCGAGTTTTTATCGACCTTGCAGTACCTCGTGACATTGAGGTATTCGAGGATGAATACACAGTTTACAAAAATATTGACGATTTAACCGAAATCGCGGACAACAACAACAGAATTAAACAACAGGAAATTATAAAAGCCGAAAAAATTCTTCAAAAATATATTGATGAATTTCGTATATGGAAACTTTTTTCCGAAAGCGAAACATTATTCAAATCGGCAGAGAATAAAATTGAAAACGAGAGCGAAAAGAACACTTTTCGCCATAAAATATATAATCTGAAATCAGACAACAATTATGCAAAATTCAGTGAATTTATTATTTTGCTTAGGGAGAAATTAACGTGAGTATAATAAAAATCGGCTCAAGAAAAAGCCAGCTTGCAATCAAGCAAACAGAGGCTGTAATCAAAAAATTGAAAGAGCATTTTCCAAACGACACTTTTGAAATTGTCGGCATTTCAACAAAGGGTGACCGTCAGCTTGATAAGTCGCTCCAAAGTTTCGGCGGAAAGGGTGTTTTCATAAAAGAAATCGAAACCGCACTTTTAAGCGGTGAAATAGATATGGCGGTGCATAGTGCAAAGGATATGCCGACAGAAATTTGCGATGGTCTTACGATAAGTGCCGCACTTCTTCGCGACGACAGAAGTGATGTGCTTGTTCATTTTGGGGACACTAAATTATCCGACATAAAAATAATCGGTACAGGCAGTGCAAGACGTCAGTCACAGGCTGAAAAACTGTTCCCGAACGCTGTTTTTAAACCAATCAGAGGTAATATCGGCACTCGTCTTGAAAAAGTCAAAAACGGTGAATACGATGCGGTTATTATGGCTCGTGCCGCAATAAACCGTCTTGCCGTTTCCGACGTTAAAATTGAAAATCTCGGCGATAATTTCATATGCGCCGCAGGTCAAGGAATTCTTGCCATTGAAACTGTCGTCGGCAAAGCCGATAAATACGCACAGGCGATAAATGATAAAGTCGCAATGACCGAATTAAAATGCGAACGTGCATTTTTGCAGTACACAGGCGGTGGCTGTCACGCACCATGCGGTGCGTCGGCTGAATTTAACGGTAAAGAAATTAAAATGTGCACATTTTTCAAAGAAAACAACAAAGAAATTTATCTTGAAATGTTCGGAAACGATCCGATATTACTCGGCAAAAAAATGGCTGAAATAACGCTTGATAAAATTAAGGAGTAAATCAAAATGGTATATCTTGTAGGTGCAGGACCCGGTGACAGCGGATTAATTACGCAGAAAGGTCTTGAATGTATAAAAAAAGCGGACGTCATAATTTACGACCACCTTGCAAATCCGACTTTATTGAGCTATGCAAAAAACGACTGTAAATTGATTTATGCCGGAAAAATCGCTGGCAATCATCACATGGTACAGGAGGAAATCAACAAAACGCTTGTTGAACACAGCCGTTTCGGAAATGTTGTACGTCTAAAAGGCGGCGATCCGTTTATTTTCGGTCGCGGAGGTGAAGAAATTATCGCGCTAATCGAAAATAATATTGACTACGAAATTGTACCCGGTATTTCTTCTTGTTACAGTGCCGCCGAATATTGCGGTATTCCCGTCACTCACCGTGGAATTGCAACTTCGTTTCACGTTATAACAGGTCATGAAAAAGTCGGAAATGAAACGGTTAATTACAGTGCACTTGCAAAACTCAGCGGAACACTTGTTTTTCTTATGGGGCTTTCGTCTGCCGAAAATATAAGCAATAAACTTATTGAAAACGGTAAATCGGAAAATACCCCTGTTGCCGTAATTTCAAGCGGTACAACGCCACGCCAAAAATGTGTTGTGGGGACACTAAATAATTTATCCGCATTAGCAAAACAAATGACTTCTCCGGCAATAATTCTTGTCGGTGATGCGGTGAATTTAAAGCATGATTGGTTTAAACAAAAAAATACAAAAATACTCACAACCGCAACACCGTTAATGAACAAAAGCATAAAAAAAGCAGCAACCGATTTTGACATAACGGAGCTTCCTTTAATCAAAACAATTCCGATTAATTTCGACTTGTTTTCAAAAGCGGATATAACACACTTTTCATATATAGTATTTACAAGTGCAAATGGTGTTAAAATATTTTTTGAATATTTACAAAAATCAAAAACCGATATACGCACTTTAAGGGACACTAAATTCGCTGTTGTCGGAAAAAAAACAGCCGACGCACTTGAAAGTTACGGAATATATGCCGACATGGTTCCTCAAATTCATTCGGGACGTGAGCTTGCTCGCCTAATGTGCGAAAAGTGCAGTAAAAATGACAATATTCTTTTAATTCGAGCCGAAAACGGTGCAAGCACCATACCGGATATTTTAAGTGAAAATAATATTAATTTCACCGATATGCACCTTTACAGAACAGAAACCGACAACTCAAAACAGGAACTTTTGAATTTATGTCTAAACGATACTGACTATGTCATATTATCAAGCGGTTCTGCCGCAAAGGCATTTTCCGAAATGGCAGACACGTCAAATATAAAGCTGATTTCAATAGGAAACGAAACAACAAAATCCGCCGAAAAATGCGGGCTTAAAATTTATAAAACAGCCGACAATGCAACCGCAGAAAGCATTATCGACTGTATCAGGAGGGACACTAAATGATCAGACGACCAAGACGACTTCGTGTGACAAAACAAATTCGCGACCTTGTACACGAAACTTCGATTGACAAAACAGACTTAATATATCCGATGTTCATAATTGACGGCGAAACAGAAGATATTCCGTCAATGCCGAACATCAAGCGATACTCGCTTACCGACCTGCCGTCCGCACTTGATGAAGTGGTTTCGGCAGGTGTCGGTGCGGTGCTTTACTTCGGTATTCCGAAAACAAAAGATGAATTCGGCAGTGAGGCATACAATGAATTTGGCATTGTTCAACGTGCAATCCGCCTTACAAAAGAACTGTATCCCGATTTAATCGTAATTGCCGATATTTGTCTTTGCGAGTACACTTCGCACGGTCACTGCGGTGTTATCGAACACGACTGTATCGTCAACGACAAGACTTTACCGCTTTTAGCAAAAGCGTCGGTGGCTTGTGCAAAAGCAGGTGCGGATATTGTTGCACCGTCTGATATGATGGACGGACGAGTAGGTGCAATACGTCAGGCACTTGACGAAAACCGCTTTGAGGACGTACTTATAATGGCATACAGCGTCAAATATTCATCATCATTTTACGGACCGTTCCGCGACGCAGCTGACAGTGCTCCGTCGTTTGGGGACAGAAAAAGTTATCAAATGGATTTCAGAAATAAAAAAGAGGCAATTATCGAAACACAGCTTGACATTGACGAAGGTGCGGACATAATCATGGTGAAACCGGGTATGCCGTATCTTGACATCGCAAAAACGGTCAGCGATACTTTTAGTGTCCCTCTTGCAATATATCATGTAAGCGGTGAATACTCAATGATTAAAGCCGCCGCACAAAACGGTTGGATTGACGAAAAGTCAATCGTCCTTGAAAGCCTTACCGCAATGAAACGTGCCGGTGCAAAAATGCTTATAACCTACTACGCAGTTGAGGCTGCAAAGTGGTTGGAGGAAAACTGATGTTTCCGATAATGCTGAATATACACGGAAGAAAATGTACCGTTGCAGGCGGCGGAAATGTTGCGGAAAGAAAGGTTAAAACGCTTTTAAAATATAGTGCAGACGTAACCGCAGTAAGTCCTGTTTTTAAAGACGGATTTCCAAACGTCAAACGACTTGAAAAAGAATATTCTTCAAGTGACATAGAAAATTCTTTTCTTGTCATAGCCGCAACAGACAACAAAGAAGTAAATCAAACGATTTACAATGACGCAAAAAAACGCAACATTTTAGTGTCCCTATCTGATGACACAGAGCATTCCGATTTTATATTACCGTCATCAAAAAAATACAATGACATAACGATTTCTGTTTCGACAAACGGCAAATCACCGGCACTTGCGAAAAAAATCAGCCAAATTAAATCAAACGATTTAGAATTTTACGCAAGCATTTTACCTATAATAGAGAAATACCGAAGTATTTTAATAAGCGAAAGCAGGGACACTAAAAAAGAAATATTAAATTTTATGGTTTCAGATGAAATGCTTGAAATTGCAAAAGAAAGTTTAGAATTGTATGAACAGAAAATAAAGGAGAAAATATGAAAACTGCAATACTTGTCATAAGCTTTGGCACAAGCCACCGTGATACGCTTGAAAAAACAATCGGTGCTGTCGAAAAAAAGCTTAAATATGAATTTAAAACAGATGTTTTCCGTACATTTACAAGCGGTATGATTATTAAAAAGCTCCGCGAACGTGACGGAATAGAAATTGATACTGTGGATGAAGCACTCGAAAAATTATATAAAAGCGGTTACACAGATATTTTTTGTGTCCCTACTCACATTATGTGCGGTATTGAATACGACAAAGCTTGCAGAATGATTGAGAAATTTAACGACAAAATGAAAATCAGAATTTCTCGTCCGCTTGTTACCGAAACGAGTGACTATTACAGCATTGTTGATATTTTCAAACACAGACTTACCGACAAAAACAGACTTTACGTTTTTATGGGACACGGCAGCGACCATTTTGCGAATGCCGCCTACCCTGCCCTTGATTATCACTTTAAAAATGCCAATATGAACAACGTATTTGTCGCTACTGTTGAGGGTTTTCCCGACCTTGAAACAGTCATCTCCCACGCAATGAAAACCAATATAAAGAATTTAACACTACTCCCGTTTATGCTTGTATGCGGCGACCACGCGAAAAATGATATGGCTGTCGAATGGAAAGAAGAATTTGAAAATAACGGTTTCAATGTCGAGTGTGACCTTACGGGACTTGGCGAAATTAAAGAAATACAAGATATGTACGCCGAGCATTTAAGAAATGTTTGGGGACAGTAAAAATGACTTAATTTTTAAAAATCATATAAAAAAAGTGCCTTTCGGCACTTTTTTATTTTGTTATTTTCAAATTTTCTGCTTTTCCGTATTTTCTAAACAGTGTTTTACCCTCTTGTTGAGTTGTTTCCCAGCCTTTTGACGTTGTACGCGCATTACCGGCAACTTCAACCGTCATCATACCGCCGTCACAGAATTTAATCGTTGCACCCTTATCATTCTTTGAAATTTTTGCAGGTACATTCACCGAAGTGATATTTATATCTTTATTTTCACCGTTCTTTGAAATCTTTACGCCCTTATCAAGTGACGCATAAATGCAGTTATCTTTTTTATATGCAACACTTGCGTCTATATTAAATTCATCAACCGTAACACCGTCGGCAAAAATCACTTTTACACCGGTAGAATTTTGATAATTCTTATCATACAGCGGAATATCCTCGTTTTTTGCCGCCGCCGACAAATACAAAGTATCATTATCCCACTTTGCACTGACCCTGCTGTTATATGCCGCCGCAGTCATCTTTGCAAGCTGATTTTCCTGTACGAAATTATAGCCGTAATCATCTACAAGCGTATCAACCTTTTTAATCTTCTCCTCCTCGCTGTCCTGCTCACGGTAAACGTAATCGCAGTGATTGTAGAAAAGAATAGGCACTTCATACTTTGCGGAAATCGCCGAAAATTCGCTGTTTCCGTTCGGTGTGTTTGACGGTTGAAGCATAAGCTGACCGTTATCAAGATAGAACGGAACAAGAATTGAATTTTCCGCACTTACTTCCGGTACGGCGATACTGTTCGGAGTCTGCGAACCGCTGTTCCAATAAAGTCCCGCATCAAACTGACTCTTGTATGTTCCGTCATAACCGCTCATATTATCAAAATGCGTGTCATAACCGATTTTACTTGTTCTCCATGTATGCTGATTTACACCACTGCCTATCCATGGAAGTCCATATGACTCAAACGCATTTTTCTGATATTCAAGCTCCCTTTGGTCATGCGTACTGTCGGCATATTCATTTGAAAGTGCGTGTACACCGACATAGATTCCTCTGTCCTTAAAGCCGTCAAGCTGTTTCTGCAATTTTTCACGATACGGAAAATAATCGCTGTCTATAGGCACAGCCATACCGTATTCAAGTGAGCCGACAACCAAATCTTTGTTGCCGTCACCGTCAATATCATAAAATCTCGGTACACTGTTCGCACCGAATTTCAGATTATTATTACCCTTATAATTGCTTTCATTGCCCTCGATATAACCGTTAAAAACATTATTTTCAAACTTCGCGATATATCCCTCAAACGTACCTGCGTAAAGCTCATTCACGCCGTCACCGTCTGCGTCGGCTATACAAGGCGAACACCAACTTTGACCTGTATCAACGGTTTCGTAAGCATTAAACAAAACACTGTACTCACCCATATCGCCGTAATATATTCTCATTTCGCCGTTTCGTGAGCCGACCGCCATATCAAGCACGCCGTCACCGTTCAAATCACCGATTGACGGCATTGCGTCGGTAAGTCCTGTTTCAAGAATGATGCCTTGATCGTCAAGCACCATACCGTCAGATCTTTTAAAGCAATGGATACTTCCGTTTTCATCACCTGTAATTATTTCATCAACACCGTCATTATCAATATCGGCAGTTGTAGGTGATGAATATGCACCGACCGAAATTTGATTTCCATCCATATCGGTAAACATAGTCGCAACGTCAAGTTCGTAATTTGATTTCATTCCCGTACCCTCGAAATAGTACAGTTTTCCGTCTGCACTTCCGCAAATCAAGTCCATCTTGCCGTCACCGTTAAAGTCCGTCGGACACGGATAAGCACGTTTTATATAATCGTGGCTGTCCTCAAAATAGCTGATTGTGTTATCGTCATAATCAAGTGACAGCCATTCCTTTGCGGTTACAAAGTGCGTTCCCGATGAATATGCATTTTCATACGGATCCATTGCAAATTGACCATTATTATTCAGTGCATACGTCACACTTTCGGCACGTCTGAACCAAATATACGGATTTCTTGCAAGCGTGAATGACGGTACTTGACCGTATCTTTCACACATTTCCTCAAAAATTTCCGCCGAGCCGTTATCTATACCCGTAATATCCTCATAGTGAAGCTCCCACGAGGCAACAGGCTTTGCAAAGCTGCCTAAAACGTGTTCAACGGCATATCCGTAATTTTTAAGCGAAACAAATTCCGCAAAATAATCTCTGAGCAATTTATTTGCACCGACCGTTGTTGCTGAAAGGTATTCGCCTGTATCATCGGGAGAAAGATTGTTTACGGAAAATGAGTTCGGCAAAAGCGGATTGGTGAAGAACACATAACCGTTTCCGTACTGATTTACCGTATAAATTCCTACGTTATCCTTTGACGCAACACATTCCGCCGTTGACGGAATAACGCCGACTCCGTAATTTTGATTTACAAGCACATCATTATAATCGGCATAATTTCTGTACAACATCGAAAAATCAGACAAAAGCGACTGAATTTTCTTTATTCCTTTATCGCTGTTCTCGGGATAAATCATATCAACCGGACAAGACTCAATCGTTACAAAGTCCTCCGCACCGATAAAGTCCTTATCAAATACGTTATACACATCATTGTCAAGAAAAACACTTCCGCCGTTTGATACATATTCCTCAACTGTACTTGCGTTAAAACCGCCTGTTTCCACAACGCTTTTATCAATGTACAAAACATCGTAATCCGACAAATCACCGATGTTTGACGCGTCGATTTTATCGGCGGTCAATGTTGCAACGGTTGATTCATTTAAACTGTTTAAAGTGTTTTTTGCCGTAACACTGTCCGAGGACGAAATTACCGCTGTAGACAATGTATCGGGATTTTTTACCTGTTCATTTCCGCACGCCGTAAGACAAAGCACTGCAAGAAATATTGGTATAAGTTTTTTCATAAACTTTCTCCTTTTAAAATGCCTCATATATAAATGTACCGTGACCGGTAAAGAATATACATATTAAAATGAACATTGCAAGGTATATTAAAAATGTTCCTATTGTTTTTAATTTTTGTTTCATATAAAGATCCTTCCAAAAATTGTTCACAGCCAACTTGCGGTGCTGTACATATGTACTGCCCCCGGTTGCATGGGCGAGCAGCAGACTATCAGTCTGCGACCAGCCCAAGCAAAAAGTAGTGCTGTGGGCGATTTTTCTACAACCATTCATCTATCATTTGAGTGAAGATAGCTGAACCCACGTCATAATTCAAATGTCCCGTATCGTAAAAACATTCGGGTGACAAAGCAGTTTCCATATCAAGCACTTCTACGTTATACTTATCAAATACTTCGTTTGCCATAGCCTTGACTTCACCCAACAATTCAGGCTGTTCAAGTTTCGTATTCCACGGCATCCAAACCGCCCTAACCCTTATATTATTATCATTACAGTAATTTATAATCTTCTCAAGTGCGGCCACATTCTTTGAAAACTTCTCCGTCGGAAGATTGAAAAATTCGTCTTGATAATTTTCCATAGTCTTTTCAAGCATTTTATCCGACATTGCGCCATGATAAATATGCTTTTCCTGCGGAAGATATTTATACGGCAAAGGACTTTCGCCGTTTAACAGCTTATCAAAGCCGTCTGTTATCATAGGATAAAATCTGTCACGCTCAAAATACGCATACGGCTCATACAACTTTTTATGCCATATATATGTCGGATTGGTTTCAAACTCATCATACAACGTCAAATAATTCAGTCCGATAACAAGTTCAGAGCCGATATTTATATGCTTCTTCTCAATCATTTCCCACAAATCGGTAACAACACCGTAGTCAAGACCGAGATTGACATATCCTTTACTGCTCTTGTCCTCCATATATGCCGAAATAACAACACTGTTTCCGAAAAACACCTTATCCCAAACTTTTTCGGGGTGTTTATACTGCGTTATTTCAAAATCGTTTTTCGCAAAATAATCACTGTTCACTATGAAATTGTTATAAGTCAGTGCCAAATCACCGACCGCTATTGCAAGTACAATCGCAATTATTGTTACAATCTTTTTCATATTCTTATAAATCCTTTAAGTATCTCAAAAAACTGTGCAGGTGTTACGGTAAACATCAATGTATTAAATGCAAAAAGCATATTTACTATAATACATCTTGCAATATAGACGGGCTTTTTCATCTTACGTTTTTCCGCCTTTGTAAGTCCCAAAAGGTTTTCAAGACCAAGACACAAGCCGTTATAAATACCGCCGATAACGTACACCCAAGTAAAACCGTGCCACATTTCCATAACGTACATTACAAGAAAGCCCATTCCGGCTGAAGCAAGTTTTCCGAGCTTTTTACCGTTTAATACAACAAAAATATGTTCTCTGACCCAATCGGAAAGAGTTATGTGCCAGTTACGCCAGAACTGCGTAAATGACGCCGCCGCCCAAGGCTTTCTGAAGTTTTCAGGCACTGTATATCCCATAACCGAGCCTACGGCTATCGCCATATCGCTGTAACCCGACAAGTCGAAGAACAGGAACAGATAGCTGAAAACCACTATCGCAAGGCTTACATACCAATGTTTTTCGCTTGCGACAAGGAAGTTAAAGAATGTACTTACAAAGTAAAGTACAACCATTTTCTTAAACATACCCTTTATAAATCGCTTTACGCAAGTTATAAATCTGTCTGTCGTTAGCGGTACTGGTTTATTATATACCTTTTGAAAATCTCTGTATCTGAAAATCGGGCCTGCCGTAAACGTCGGAAAAAACAACATATAATTCACATACGTCAAAAACGGAATATCCATATCCGTATAATACACGAAGTACATAACGTCAACCGCTTTTAGCATATGATACGCTATTCCTACAAATGTAATTATTACAGGAAGTTGTGGGAAAAACTCTGTCATTCGCCCATAGAAAAACGGCACTGTACACAAAATACTGAACAGTACGAAGAAAAACCGCCGTGTTTTTTTCAGCGGTTTCAGTATTCGTGCGAAAATAAATGTTATAAATGTATAGCATACAATCGCTATGGCAAGCTGCCACGAAACATATGCTATAACTGCTATACTTGCAAATACAAGAACTTTAGGTCCGAAATCTTTTTTGAAAATCAGCCTTGAAAGTCCTGAAATCAGTATCATTGCACCGCAGGCTATAAAAAGTCTTAAAAGTACATCTGTCTGAAGATACCACATTTATCCGTTACCTTTCTGATTATGATAATTTATTTTCGACAACCTCAGCTATTTCTTCGATTGTGTTCATCGGATAAAGTGTTATATCCTTTTGTGTGATTTCGATGTTGTATGTCTGTTCGATAAAGTGGATTATTTCAACCGCACCGAATGAATCGACAAAACCTTCGTTGAACAAATGTACATCATCTGTAAAATCAGGATCATCATCAATTTCAAATTTCTCCTGTATGAATGCTCTTAGTTTTTCTTTGATTTCTTCCATTGTTATTATCTCCTTTTTAATTTATATATTCTTTTCTTAAACCAACTCTGTCTATCTTTCCGCTCGGTGTGTGAGGGAACTTTTCCATAGTTACGATTTTGCCCGGTACCATATATGCCGGAACATATTTTTTAAGCTCCATCTTAAACTTTCTTGCGACAATTTCTGCTGTTGTTTCGATAAACAATACAATCTCCTGTTTATCCGCATCAAACAATGCACATGCACTTGCAACATTCTCAATAGCCGCCGCCGCACTTTCAAGGTCACCGAGTTCAATTCTGTTACCTCTCAATTTAATTTGGCTGTCCTTTCTGCCTATGAAAATTATATTGCCTTCTTCATTTTCATAAACAAGGTCGCCTGTTCGGTAAATTCTGTCGTGATATTTCGTATTAAGCGGATTTTGAACAAATGCTTTTGCCGTAATCTCCGGTGAATTCCAATATCCGAGTGCAATACCCGTACCGCTTATGCAAAGTTCACCTTGTTCACCGACAGCACATTGCTTATCATCATCATTCAAAATCAATGCACGCATATTTCTGCAAACCTTACCTATCGGTAAAGTTTCGTGATTTTCATATTCTCTGTCAACAATATAATACGTTGCAATATCCGTTGCCTCTGTCGGACCGTACATATTTACATACATACAGTCGGGCAAATATTTTCTCCATATATTAAGCTGAGTATTCGGCATTACTTCGCCTGCAAACAATATCAGTTTTAATGCACTCAAATCGGCATTTTCAAGCACACCGCCGTTTGCAACGCTTATCATAACGGTCGGTACCCAGAAGATAACGGAAATTTTGTTTTCCGTCATATAATCCATAAGTTTTTCGGGATACATAAAAAGTATCTCGGGAATTATCATAGTTTTTGCACCTGTATAAAAAGCGGTATACATATCAAAAACAGAATTGTCAAAGTGGAACGCCGACTGCATACCGATTACGCTGTTTTCGTCAATCGGGAATGTTTCGACAATCCATTCAATATAATCTATAACACCTCTGTTTGAAATTGTAACGCCTTTCGGCACACCTGTTGAGCCTGATGTGTACATAATATACGCAGGGTCAAGATCGCACACACCCCCCAGCGACTTATCAACCGCCGCATCATCGGCTTGTCCGTCTGCAAGCTCATCAAATATAAGTATCTCTGTGTCAAGATTAAGACTTTCAAGTTTTGTCTTGCCGTCCGTATCTGTTATTATCGCGGTCGGATGAAGATTTTCAACGGTCTTTTCCATTCTCGCCATCGGTATTGCGTAATCAATCGGCACATACGGTGACGCACTGTAAAGCGAACCCATAAAGCTAATTATTGATTTTATGCTTTTCGGCAAATATACGATTACAGGACATTTTCTGCCTGTTTCAACTCTTTTAATAAGTTCACTTCCTATTATACGGCTTTTTTCTCTCAATTCCTCAAAAGAAATACTTCCGTCCTTATCTTCAAATACTGTCTTATTTTTAAACTTTTCCGCCGCCTGCTCCAAAAGGCACACGGCACTTTGCATCATTGTTTCCATAGCTTTTCCTTTATCCCAAAGATTTCTTTAGTGTAACTCTGTCAATCTTGTCATTTGCGGTATGCGGAAATTTTTCCATAACAACAAGGTCACCCGGCAACATATAATTAGGTATATACTTTTTAAGTTCAAGATTAAGTTTTCTAAGCCTAAATGCCTCGCAGCTTTCTATAAACAACACAATCTTCTGATTTTTCTCGTCAAACACCGCACAAGCGCCTTTAACTCCGCCAACACACATTGCGGCATTTTCGATTTCGCCAAGCTCAATTCTGTTACCTTTTACCTTAACCTGATTATCCATTCTTCCCAAGTAGATAATAAGTCCTTCGTCATTCACATATGCCAAATCGCCTGTACGATAAATTCTTTCCTCATAATACGGATTAACAGGATTTTGAATAAATGCCTTTTGCGTAATTTCTGGATTATTCCAATATCCAAGTGATACGCCTGTACCTATAACGCATATTTCGCCTTGTTCATTCGTCTTTGCAATTTCATTCTTTTCGTTAAGGATTATAATACGCATATTCTCGCAAGCCTTACCAATCGGAAGTGAATCACTGTCCTTGAAAGGTCTGTCGACAATATAATAAGTACATACGTCCGAAATTTCCGTCGGACCGTAAAGGTTTGCGTATGTGCATTGCGGTTGTGCTTTACGCCATATATTAAGTTGAGTATTCGGCATTACTTCACCGCAGAACACCACATTTTTAAGCTTCGGCAATTCAATCTCCGAAAGCACTCCCGAATTTGCCACATTAATCATAACGGTCGGTACCCAGAATATTGTCGTAATATCATTATCACGCACAAATTCCGGCAACTTTACAGGGAACATAAACAATGTCTCAGGAATTATCACCATTTTTGCACCTGTCAAAAGACAGCTGTATATATCAAATATCGAATTATCAAAATAGAACGGTGCTTGATTTCCAAGTATAGAATTTTCATTGATATTAAATGTCTTTGCAACCCAAATTGCATAATCTATAACGCCTCTGTGCGGCACTGTAACGCCTTTCGGCGCACCTGTCGAACCAGATGTGAACATTATATAAATAGGGTCTGTATCAATTACCGAATTAAGTGTTTTTTCAATAAGCTCCCCGTCCGTTTCGGTTTCAACGATTTCCTCATATATATGAATACTCATTGACTCAGGTATGTTCATAGTTTTTAAAGTTTCCATACCCTGTGCGTCTGTGATTATATGACCTCTGCCTTGAAGTGAGTCAACAATTTTCTGTATTCTGTTCGCAGGCATATCGTAAGCGGTAGGCACATACGGATTTGCACTGTACATCGCACCCATAAAACAAACCAAGCACGATATGCTTTTCTTCAAATACACCATAACAGGTGCAGGCATATATCCTTGCGGAGTTGTCTTTGCAAGTGCCGTTCCGACAGCCTTTCCCTTTCTCTGCAATTCACTGAAACTAATCTCGCTCCATTCATCTGATATTGCAATTTTATCGTTAAACTTTTCAGCGGCTCTGTCAAGTAATTTTACCGCAGAATTCAAATGCGTCATAATTTCCTCCATACTGAAAACACCGTATTTTGTATATAGTAATCTATCCTAATTATAGCATTTTACTTATAATGTGTCAAGTTTGACCGATTTTACAAAAGGCATTGGCAAAACCGAATAAGGAATATATAAATAATACCGTAATACCGTTGTCGGTGCGTATAACGGCACGTCGTCGATTTCAGACGTAAACATAGGCAGTCAGCTTATGCAGAATTATTACAAGCTTTGTAATCGGTTGTTCAATGGGCTGTACCGTGTTGACAGGCAGACATATCGGAGAATAAAACGGAAGTAAACCGGCAACAAAAACGCTCGGCTCTTTTTCGTCAATTATTATATTTTGCAATACAAAATAGAAAAAACTTAAATTAAATTCAAAAATCTGTTGTGTTCAAAGATTGGGTTGAACAAAAATCCCTCGTCAAAGAAATCAATATTATCCTGACAATGCTCAACCTCCTTTGAATACAACACACAATTTTTTATTCTGTCTTTAAGCGAAAATTCTTTTCCGTTTCTAAGCCAACGTGCAATATCAAGCTGACGTATAATCACATACGACACCGCCGCAAAACGCACCTTTGTAAGCACGTCACAGTCAAACACCGCTTTCAGCAAATATCTGTATATGAAGTACACAAGCAAATTTTCATATTCGTATTCGCGTCCGCTTATGTATAAATCAAACTCACCGCTCAAATTATCGTAATTATCAAAAATTCCAAGCGTGTTTTCAATTACACCCGTCCAACTGTCCTCCATAATTTCAAGGCTAAGACATAGCTTGACGCACTCTTTTATGTCGTTTATACACTTTTCACTTTGTGAAAAATCGCAGTTATCCACACTTTGAGGTACTTTGTCAACGTTGTTGTTATTGATTTTATCCTGCACGTCATATGCATAATTCAAAATCGTTTTAACTCTGTCCGAAATGTTCATTTTTCGATTTTTAAGCACGTCAAAAATATTTTCACGCACATTTAAAAGTATCCTTAAAAAATCTTCGTCACATTCTTCTTCATAATCAAATTTTTCAGTTTCAAAACCAGTCGGCTTGTCACTTTTAAAGATAAATTCCGCCGCACTTTCGCACGACATTCCAAGACCTTTTTCCGTTAAACTGCCGTATGTTTCGGTAAATCGCGGATATTCCGTACAAACGGTGCAGAGCTTGTCCTCGCCGATGTTTATAAAAATATCGCATAAATTTTTGTCGTTCAAAAATGGACAACGGTTATTTTTAAGCGTAAAACTGTTTTCGTCATTCATATAACGGCGTAGCCTATCGCCAAACTCACCGCCGACCGAGTTATAAACTTCAAGACTTTCATCATCAATGTCAACCTCCCAGCCGATACAGCAGTTATCTTCACACGCACCGCCGATACAGGCAAATTCATTGAAATACGTTGGAACTCGCTTTATTCCCATTTTTTCCATACCTCCGGTTTGTAGCCGACAGTCGCCTGCCTGCCGTTTCTGACAATAGGTGTTTTGAACAGTTGAGGATTTTCAAGCAGTTTGTCCTCTTTTGCCTCGTCCGCAAGATATTTTATAAGCATAAGAGTGTCTTTGTCCTTTGCCTTTTCGTCAATTAAGTTTTCATATCCGCCGACAGCTTGCTTGACGCTGTTGTATTCACCCTTGCTCATGCCCTTTTCAGTCATATTGATTAGCTGATATTTTATTTTTCTCTCCTTAAAATATCTCTCCGCCTTTTTCGTGTCAAAACACTTCGATTTTCCAAATATCTGTATGTTCATAACTTTCTCCATTCAATTTTTTTATTAGAATATCATATTTATAATAAAAAAGCAAATAAGGGACTGCACGCAGTCCCTTCAAATTGTAGACAAAACTGTTATGGTTTTGTCTACTTTATTTTTGGTTGCTTGATGGCGTACCGGAAAGACATTCGACGCACACAGAGTAGTTTTGCCATAGGCAAAACTACTGAAAATGCAACCTCATTAAAAATCATTTCTGACGACCTATACGACAGAAATTGCTTAAAATCTAAAGTTTCGACTATTGAGGAACTTTATGATTTTTTGTCGACATTTTGTCGACAGACTCAACGGGCAGTTTTTTTACTGCTATTTATCTCCATAAATATTTTTTCAAATCAACTTTGTCGCCGTCAACCACAACCCCCTCATTTTCAAGACGCTCTTTTTGAGCGTCAATTCCGCCGAAAACATACATCGGTGCTAACTTTCCCTCACGGTTTACTACTCTGTGACAAGGAATATTTACAGGGTCAATATTTGCGTGCAACGCATTTCCGACAAGTCGGCTGAGCCGTATGTTTCCCAACCTCATTGCGATACACCCATACGTTGTAACTGTCCCTTTCGGTATCTGTGCCACTATGTCATACACTTTTTCATAAAAGTTCTTCATCATTAATCACCGAAATAATTATATCACTACTTACGCAATAATGCAATTATGTTAATATTCCATTTCGCTGTTTAAAATTTTTTCGACGCTCGCTTTCATGTGAGCATAGAAGAGTAACTCTTTTATTTGTGTATATGCGTTTTCGGTCTTGACCGAGAATATCACACGTGCATTATATCCTTTGATTACTTTAAGTAACCACACTGTTTACCGAGCATTTCCCCATTAAATTTTTTGTTTTTATGTTAAAGCTATTTTACAAGCTTCAAAAAGTACTCCTGTGCCTCATAATCGCCGTAGCTTAAGCTATTTCGTTAATTGAGCTTTGTGTCCTCAAGTCTATTCATACATACACTGTATTTCACTCTTAATATCAATATATCGCTCATTACAGAATACACGGTACAAATAAGAGGGAGAGATGAGCTTATTGGGGTAACAAAAATCTCCGTATATTCTGAGATGAGCGATATAGGTTTTTTATTATTTTTCAGATACTATCGGATAAAGCTGTATCATATTGCCGCCGTCAACAGTAAGCTCTGCGCCTGTGGTATTTTTTGAGTTATCACTTCCAAAATACCAGACCGCATTTGCTATATCCTCAAAATCCGCAATGTCGCCGAGCGGTGTATAATTCGACAGTGCGCTTCTGCAATCATTATAATTGCTTTCCCAACGGTCTGTTTTTATCATACCGGGAAGCACGGCGTTTACTCGAATATTGTACTTACCCAAATCAAGTGCCAGTGCTCTCATCATACCAAGTGCTCCGGATTTTGATGCACTGTATGCAATTCTGTCGGGGATTGCACGGTAAGCCGTGTTTGAATTTACAAACACAATAGAACCGCCACCGTTTTCTTTCATTTGAATTGCCGCCTCACGCGACAGCATAAAATTCCAGCCAATATTTGTATTTATAACATTCATAAAGTCGTCTATCGAAACATCAAAAAACTGCTGACGAATACCTAAATTTGCTGCGTTTAACACAAGTGTGTCAACTGAATATCCGCTGTTTTTTATATCTGTAAAAATCTCTTTTGTGTTTTCTTCATCAAAGATTTTCATACCATAACCCTTTGCATAAACACCATATTTTTCTGACAATTCCTTTGCTGTTTTTTCTGCATTTTCCGCATTTCGGCTACCGAGAAAGAGATTATACCCCTCTTTTGCAAATTTCTCAGCTATTCCAAGCCCTGTATTAACCGTTGCTCCTGTTATAAACACCGATTTCTCCATATTTTTCACTCCTCGTATAATATCTTTATAGATATATTTTTATATTCAAAATATCAATCGTTTTGGTAAACCTATGATATAATTGACTTGGTGTCAATCAGGTAATAGTTCTTTTCACTCCTGTTGAACCATTGCGGTTGCTTCATAATTAGTCTGTTCCCCTGATATGGAAGTTAACTTCAAATCGACCGGCTGTTTTCTTAAGCTTTGGGACAACCATTTAGCAGTGTGGTTTCGCATCTGTCCTTCTTAAGTCAGATTCTTATATGCGAGAGTATTGATGCTCCATAATCATGGGTTTTACCAAACCGATTGAACACTTAAAATTTTAACGAAAGAAGGTGATTTTTATGAACCCACTTTACGTCGGTATTGATGTGAGCAGCAAATCCAATGTCGTTTATTTCATGCTCCCTGACGGAAGTAAACATAGTAACTTTTCTGTTGCCAACTCACATACCGGTTCTTCACAGTTGGTAAAAAGAATTCTTTCTGCTATGACATCTTGCTCCTTAGATTCTGTTTTAATAGGTCTTGAAGCAACCTCTGTGTATGGTGATAACCTTGTTTATTTTCTAAGGGAAGATGCTGCATTAGCTCGTTTTAATTCAAAGATTCATGTCCTCAATCTTAAGCAAGTCAGTAAATTCAAAGAAGCTTACAATGACTTGCCCAAGAATGATTTCATTGACTCTTTTGTTATTGCTGATTGTCTGCGTTTCGGTAAAATCAACAAAGAGGTATATATCGGTGACTATCGTTACAAAGCACTTCAGAACCTTACACGAGCACGCTATTTCGCTGTTTCCAACTTCATCAAAGAAAAGCAACGTTTTATGAACATACTCTTTAAGAAGTATTCTACTATGACGCAGGAGAAAGTATAATCGATTTTTAAAGTATTATCTGTGTGAAGCTGCATTTTCTCTTGTAAGATGCTACAAGGAATACAGCGACTTCTATCACCTCAAATACAAAGAGGTAAACAGATACCAACACAAACGTGTATTCGCATTAACCGCTCGTAAATTTGTGCGGTTAGTCTTTCGACTGCTAAAAGACAATCGTTTATATACCTCAGCAGAATAGCAAAGCTTTTCTGCTTAAATCAGGTCGCCCTGCTCATTTTTAAAAATTTGACCGACAGGGATTAGGTGGGTGTTTTGCGCGCCTTTAGGAATTTTGTGAAAAATATTTGCTTTTTGCTTATTTCCCTCTTGCCATTTCACCGCTGGACTTAAAAATAAAATTCCGTTTTAGCCGGACGAATATCTGTTAGTGCACCCGTATAGTGTCTTAGTGTATGCGGTCGATATGGGTGTTTCAGACACTCCTCCTCGTTAATCTCAATACCAAGCCCCGCCTTATCGGGAATGGTGATATAACCGTCCTTATATTCCAAGCTCTCGTTTGTTATATCCTTTCGGTAGTCCACGTCTGAATACATAATTTCAAGTATTTCAAAATTAGGACAGCTTGCCGCCAATTGTAGCGTTGCCGCATTTGCGACAGGTCCCGATGGATTATGTGGTGCGAATGGAATATATCTGCTCTCCGCTTCTGCTGCGATTTTCTTTAGCTCCATAATACCGCCCGCATGCGAAATGTCTGGCTGTATGTAATCCGCCGCCATAATGTCAAACATTCTCTTATAGTCCCAGCGCGTATAAAGTCTTTCACCTGCCGAAATTGCAACAGGCGATTTATCACGAACCATTTTAAGTGCGTCAAGATTATCGGGCGGTACGGGTTCTTCAAAAAACATCGGCTTAAACTGTTCAAGCTCCTTTGCTATTTTAATTCCTGTCGGAATATTAAAGCGTCCGTGTCCCTCGATCAGCAAATCTACCTTATCGCCCACTGCTTCACGCACTGATGCAACACAACGAAGTGCTTTATCAAGCTCGGCATTTGAAATATTAAGATAGTTCTTGCCGAAAGGGTCCCATTTCATTGCGGTTACGCCGCGCTTTACGGCTGTTTTCGCCTTTTCTCCAAATTCCTCGGGTTCTTTTGCGCCCGCAAACCAGCCGTTTACATATATCCTAACCTTATCATTCACCTTGCCGCCCATAAGCTGATACACAGGCACATTAAGACTTTTGCCGAGAATATCCCACAACGCCATTTCTACCGCTGACAATGCCGACATCAGAACTGCGCCGCCACGCCAGTACGCATCGCGATAGATATTATGCCAATGCTTTTCAATATCAAGCGGGTTTTGTCCGACAAGATATTCCTTGATATGCTCTACCGCTCCTATAAGTGCCTTTTCCTTATATTCAAGCGTTGCTTCTCCGACTCCATCAATGCCTTCATCGGTATAAACCTTTATAAAGACCCAATTTGTGCGAAAACAATCTACTGCAAAAGTTTTAATATCTGTTACTTTCATTTCAATTTCACCTCCTCATATATTGTCGGTATAACCGCATTTTCCAAATCAAATTCAGTTGGGTCAAGCTCGTCAAACATTCCCCAATGAACAGGTACTGCATTTTTTGCACCTGTTTTCACTGCGAACCTTTTCGCATCGTTAATATTCATATTATTGCCGACACCGTTTATCGGTAAAAATACAGTGTCAATATCCTGTGGCAAGTCGGCAAAAATATCTTTGTTATAGAGCGTATCTCCCGTGATGTAAAGTTTTTCTTTGCTGTCGTCTACAATAAAGCCTATTGCCGTTAAGTCAGAATGTTCTGCCTTCACGGCCGTCAAGGTTATACCGTTCTGTGTCCAGACCGTACCGCGGTTGAACATAACATAGTTATGATTTCTGCCGAGTTTTCGTACTTCCTGCCACGCATAATACGGAGCAAGCACAGTCAAAACACGATCTGTATTTAAAAACCTTTCAAGCGTTTTGGGGTCAAGATGGTCAAGATGATTATGCGTTATCACAATAATATCAATGTCCTCTCCAAAAAGTTCCTCTTTAACAGGAACACGACGAAAATTTTGGGGATTTATCTTTTCCACGCTGTCCGACAAATACGGGTCGGCTATAAGCTTTATTCCGTTTGATTCAAAAAGCAGTCCGGCCTGCCCAAGCCATGTTATTTTCATTTAATCTTCACCCACTCAATCACATAAACTTTTACCGCCTGTTTCAATCACTTTTGCATACCAGTAACCGCTGTCCTTAATAATACGCTTCTGTGTTTTGTAATCCACATATACAATTCCGAAGCGTGGGTCATAGCCCTCCGCCCACTCAAAATTATCCATAAACGACCACACAAAATATCCTCTTACATCAGCACCTTCGTCAATCGCTTCACCAAGCTTTAATAAGTACCTGTTCAGATAATCAACTCTGTTAGGGTCATGCACCTTACCATCCAGAGAAACCGTATCATGGCAAGCCATTCCGTTTTCGCTCACATAAATCGGCACGTTATATCTTTCATATAAAAGCTTTGCAGTCCACTTTATAGCATCGGGTGTAACAGGCCAGCCAACCTGTGTTTTAGCCGCATCTAATTCAGCCATAACTGCAGTTCCATTTTTATCGGTGGTGATGGGTGCTCCGAAGTACAGATTAAAGCATATAAAATCAACTGTTTCAGCAATGTCTTTTATATCTTTTTCATAATTTGTCGGAAGCAAGCTGTCATATTCACCCTTACCCTCAAGCGGATAATGTCCCTTTATAACAGGGTCAAGCCACCAATTTACATGATTTATCCACGCACGCGGATTTTGGTGCTCAATTTCAAACATTTTATCTGTCGCCACATTTATATCGGTGATATTGTTCTCATCAAGCGGATAAAAATTATCCATATTAGGTGCAATGCCTACCTGTACATCTTTAGCTCCATATTTTTTTAACGCCCTTGCAGCTTTTCCGTGTGCAGCCAACAAATTATGGGCGCACTTTAAATATTCGTGCTGTGACAGCTTTAAACCGGGAGCATGAATACCCTCCGCATATCCAAGACCGATTATGCAGAGAGGTTCGTTGATTGTAATAATCTTTTTCACTCTGTCCGTAAAATTTTCAGCGATTACTTTTGCATATTCCGCAAAATAATCTGCAATTTTAGGATTTAGCCAGCCGCCTCTGTAATGAAGCTCGGCGGGTAAATCCCAATGATACATTGTCATTACAGGTTCTATGCCGTTTTTTATAAGCTCGTCAATAAGATTATTATAAAACTCTATACCCTTATTATTGACCTCGCCTATACCGTTCGGTAAAATCCGCGTCCATGCGACTGAAAAACGATATGCTTTTATTTCAAGCTTTTTCATAAGTGCAATATCTTCTTTGTAACGGTGATAGTGGTCGCACGCTATATGTCCGTTATCACCGTTTTTTACAGCACCTGTCTTTTCACAGAAAAGATCCCAGATAGAAAGTCCTTTTCCGTTCTTGTTCCATGCGCCCTCTATCTGATATGCCGCTGTTGCAGTACCCCATAAAAAATCTTTCGGAAAACTCATTTTATTACCACCTATTCTACATAATATTTATAAACAAAGCGCCCAAAACACTTCGATTTTGAAAAACATACTGCCGTCCGCGCTCTGCGCTGTACCAGTCACTTACAGGAGCCCGGTCAACGGTTTCATTTATGTAATCATAAATTTTCCTGTACACCATTTCGGTATATTCGCTGTCCTCGGTCATTACCGTTGTCCACGCCTGCCAATCCGTTTTTGCATAATCGCTTCTGCAATCCAGCGGTACACCATATCTACACATCTTTGCCTTATATGCTTCAACTTCTTTTTTGTATACCTCTTTCGGAAACAATCCAAGATCCAGCAGTTTATCCCATATTATATTGTATTTTATACTCCATGTATCTTTTCTGTCAAATGCTAGAAGCGTTCCCTTTTCAGCATATGTGTCCTTAACCCACAGTTCTGCATATTTCTTTGCAATATCTGTAAAACGTCTGTCATCAAACAATTTTCCGTATGCTCCTATAGCAATGATTGATTTTATGCTTAGATTACAGTTATGCGGCCACTTCCCTGCAAAATCATCAGTACATAGTTGGTCGCCGGGGTCATAACCGTTTTCAATGAGATATTCCGCCCATTTTTTCAACAAATCCTCGTTTTCCTCTGCAAAATCATTGTTGCCCAATGTGTTGCACAGAACAGCTGTCATAATCAGTATATTACCACATTCCTCAACAGGCATTTGAGCGTCACTTTCCTTTTCGTACGCCTGTCCATTAAGGCATGGATAGCAGCCTGCATCGTGAGGAGCAAACTCTTTATCCCAGTTTCCGCTTCTTGCAACCTTAATAATCGGCAGAAGCATTCCCTTTACAAGCTCAGGATTATACTTTAACAGCATAGGCATTGACGGATATGACACATCAAGCGTTGCCGCACAGCCGTTGCTGAAACATTCCTTTGATATAAACAAGATATTTCCGTCTGTGTCATGAACAAGCTTATGAGCCGCAATTACCTGGCGATATATCAAAGAAATAATTTTTTCATATTCTGTACTGACCTTTGATGCTTCTTCACTAAGCTCCTCTGAAAATAAAACGCATTTTTTCTTAATCTCTCTATACTGCGAAACTGCGTTTTTAACCATATTATTAAAGCTGCCGTCAGACTCTTTATAAAAATCATCAAGATGCGTACCAAAATATTCTATGGATTTTATATCGTCGTACGCAATGGCGATTACGCCACTCATTTCCTCCGTGACAACTGCCATAACGACTGCCTCATTAAACGCATTGTAAGTCTTTTTTGTGTCTGCTTCAGACATAACAAAGCGACATTTATAAAGGTCAATTCCGCGTTGTATAAACCGTGCGTCCTTGTGAATTAAATGGAGGTATCCCCAATCTATACAGATATTATCTCCTGTTCGCCCGAGAACTTTCTGTTCAGTATTGCCACAGAAAATGCCAAATTCACTGCTTTTAAGCTCAACCTCCTGTGTCCAGTCGGTAACACAGCACTCCGGCGAAATATCAAAGTAAAATCTTACATCATGCACGTTCTTATCTTTGATTTCCACAATGTACTCTATGTACGATAATGGTCTTGACAAAATATCAATCTCACGCAGTAAAAGCGGAGTTATAAATTCCAGCTTGACACGCACAAGCTCATTTTCAAATTCATATGTAGTGATAAGAGGTCTTATATTGATGCTTTTCTGTTCAATAACTTCAAGTCCACTGAAAACCTGACGTTTACTGCTGTGAAACGTACCCATTAACGAATAATAAGTATTATCAATAATTATACCTGCGTTCATTCGATTTTCACGCCCTGTCCAGTGTCTGGTAGCATCTCCATAAAGTGTGTCTGAAAATGACCATATGCTGAAATACGGATCAACTGTTACAAGAGGAACAGCTGATGCTCTGAAATCTGATTTTTTCTGTTTGGTATTTTGCATAGCCAATCCTCCCATCACTTTATTTCATTAAATGCCTTTATCCATTCTCTTTTAATAAGCTCATGTCCCGGCGCTTTGGGATGAACGCCGTCCGCCGTCCAGAAATCTACGGGTGCATATTTCAGTGCATCATCAAATTTTTTCATCAGCGGCACAAATTTTATGTTGTATTTTTCCGCAGTTCTTTTTGCAGCTTTAGCTATTGCTTCAACCATCGCACGTAATTCCGCATATTTATCCGGCAAAATAAGATACTTTAAAACAAACGGCTCTAAAATCATCAGCTTTATATCCGGCAGTGCCGCCTTTACCTCGTCTATAATCAGGCTTAAATATTTTTCGTAATTTTCAGGCGATACTCCGTTGCCGGTGTCAATTTCCGCCCATGCGTCATTTACACCCACAAAAATACTCATATAATCGGGTTTTAAATTTATTGCGTCTTTTTTTATTCTCGCCAGTATGTCTATACTTCTGTCGCCACCTATACCACGGTTTATAAATGTATATTCACCCGGATTTTCATATCCTAACTGAGCTGACACCAATGTTGCATAACCGCAGCCTGCATAATGGTCTAAATCCCTGACTCTGTACATATCGGTAATTGAGTCTCCCTGAAACAAAATTCTCTTCACGCTAATCACCATAGTCTTTCTAAATTGTTATAAAACATCTTCGCATTCTGATATTTATATATTTATTTCTTTAAAATCTCCGAAAAGCAATGCCATAGGATAGTCCTTTATAGGAATATTATGTATTGCATATTTGCCTTCTCCCTTGCTTTCTAAAATACTTTCAGGCAACTCATAAACCGTTCCGTCCATTAAATCTACTAATCGTATTTTATCCGGTAGCCCTGCTGTATAGAAGGTCACAGTAGATTCAAAATCTGTAGTCATCAAATTGGTACTGTTCCAGTATACAAATGCCGCCGAACCGTTTTCGCACTTAAATCCCCCCTCTACAATAGATGGGTCATCACAGTCAAAGCCAAACAATCTGTCCGACACCTCAGGCCATCGTATAATCGGCAAATCCGCCTTTTGAACATCCTCAGAGAAAATAGCGGAAATTGTTTGCAGTGCGTAATATGACGGTTTTGGCGTATAGTTTCCAACAGAACGTCCCTGTGCGTCAAAATCAGCTCCCAGTACACCGAAATATCCGTAATCAAGATAACTGACTAAATCACCGACTGTGCCGTTGAGTGCTTCAATCATATCCATGCAGGAAAAATACGAAGTAAATTTCACCTCAGTCATTAAGTCCGCCATCAGATGACGCAAAAGCTGTTTTGCCTGCTTATGAGGTGTCCATGCGCCTTTTCTCATTGCACCTCTGCCATCGCTTCTCGATTGAGAACCCGATTCGCCTTGGATAATCTCTATATTGGGATTAAATCTATTGCATAATCCACGCAAAGCCTTTACATGGCGGAATACCACCGTTTCATCTATGACATATTCGTGAAAGCTAATCGCATCTATATGCTCTCCCATTCCAACGCTGAATGCGTCATATGCAAAATCTAAAGGCTTTGCCATACATATTGCGCCGCCTATGACCTTTACACTGCTGTCGCCCTTTTTTAAAGCAACCGATGTATCAACAACAAACTGACCATATTCCTTGCCATTGGGGCCATGCTTCCAACACCATTCGCCGTCAGGCTCGTTCCACACCTCGTAATAAGAAATGCGGCCTTTCATATGAGCGGCAAGAGCAGTAATATAATCTGCCCAGCCTTTTTTTGCTTCCTCGCTTTTCACGGGCGGGCAACCTACTGCGCCAAAAACCTTTGCCGCATCATCATCATAAAGTCCGTTGCCGTAAACTAAATTTATCCATGGAACAAGTCCGCGTTCAAGCAAATTGTCTACAATACTATCTAACCATTCAAAATCATAAACGCCCTTTTCCTGTTCGGTTCTTTCCCAACCGCTTTGAATACGAACCCACTTTGCTCCAATCATCGCAAGCTTGTCATAAGCTTTTTCAGGGTTAAACACTTTTCTGTCCAACTTTTCAAACCCGATACCAATACGAGAATTTTTAATTTCTGATGCCTTTCTTGGCTTTATCTTTCCTATCTTAATAAGTCTTTCCATAATTATTACCTCTCTTAATAATTAATTACATTTTAACAAAGAAATACAATCTACATAGTCCTGTCGATATTATTCTTCCATTGCTTTGGTGAAACCCCTGTGTGCTTCTTAAAGAATTTGTAAAAGGTATCGTAGTTAATAAATCCACATTCCTGAGCCACTACTTTCATATTGCTGTCAGGTTGTGTAATTAATCGTTTAGCAAGCTCTATCCTGCACCCCTCCACATATTCCTGAAATGTTTTACCTGTGGTAGACTTTATAATCTTGCCTATTGTCTTACCGGACACACCGAATTTGTTTTCCATAGACGTCATACAAAAATCAGGTTCATTAAAATGCTCGTTCATCCAAGATATAATTTCCTGTATGCGTCCATTTTCTTGAGTTTCATGCAAAGAAATCAAGGAGCATATATTCTCAACATCATCCGCAATAGAAAATGCTAAATCATTGATTTTCTTTTTGCTATCATACCGTGTAAGCTCTCCTCTGTAATTCACTTTTTCAGCCGCATCCTCCAAAATACCAAGCTGGCGGTAAAACATTTTTCGTATCGGATCTACACTGTTATAACCGTTAATCATAACCTGATACCAAAGCTTATATACTGCCTGATTTGCCTCAAAAGCATTACCCTGTATTAAATTATTATACAGACTGTCATACAAATACTTTCTGTCGTTTTTAATACTGTTATTACTGTCGCTGTTCTCAAACAAAAACACACCGCTGTAATCAATAAAACGATAATTGTTTTTTATATATTGATAGGCATCGTAAAATTCTGAAACATCATTACATGGAATACTTATCAAGGTCGAAGTCTGCACATCATATACTTTCAGTATATCCACAACTTCGGCAAGAGTTTCACGCAAGGCGTCAATATCCATCTCTTTAGAATAGTTAAAAAATACAATACATTCTCCCTCCTGAGGTGAGAGTATTCTTTGTGATTTTACACCGTACTTTTCCATACACAGATTTAAAATACGGATATTTATTCTCTCTCCGAAAAACGCCGCAAAGAAAAACGGGTTGCCAAAATCAGAGTATTTGCTTCGTATAAATTCGCATTCGTTTTCGTCCAGCCGTTTGAAAAATAAGAAATTCAGCATATCTCTGTGATATTGTTGATTTTCAAGATTAATCTGCTTCATTGTATCAGATATATATTCAATATCCTTATCAGAAATGCTGTTATCACCTGTTAAGTTTGCCATAAGTTTTACCATTTGTTTTATAGGCTTGTTCTTCCAGTAACTCAAAGCCCATTCCAGACAAATTATAAAAATAATCATGGTTGCCAGATATATAATCAAAAAGTTTCTGAACGTTCTCATATTCTTGTCAAAATATTGCTCCGAAACATCCATTGCTACTTTCAGATTGATATTTTTACAGCCGTCAACAATTTGATGGGATTCCCGATTTTGTTCATTTCTATCTGCAAAGATAATTTCATCGTTAAATGCCACATATTCAAAAATCTCTTGATAATTACTCAAATTCATATCTTCAAACAAATCGGCTATACTATATATCCATACAAGAACAGCCTCCGGCTGATTGATGCTTGGACTAAGTGAAAGACTTACAACCAAAGACGGCTGTTTTTCGCCGTCTATATATAAATCTTCTACATACCTTGCATCAAATTCTGACTTTTTCTCAAACAAGCTATTGCGAAATTGATTCCAGTCCATTCCTTCCATTATGATATGCTCATTAAATATTGATTCCATATTATCATATTGATATTTGTCTGAAACCACGCAGTTATTGCTTCGGAAAAAAATATAGGCATCGGAAGCAAGCACGAATGTTTTTGTCTGAGCTTTAAAATAATTAGCAAAATCTTTAAAAATAATATACTGACGCACCTCTTCAAACGAGCGAAGATTTTTCATACGAATAAAATTAGTATCATTTTGCATCTCAAGACGAATATTCTGAAGCACTTCAATTTCCATATCCAAACGGCTCATTCCTCTATTAACAGCAGCTTGACTATCTTTAAGGACTTGGTCTTTTAATGTGTTGTATGAAATGGCATATAGAGGTCCCACTAAAACTAAAATGGAAATAAATAGAATACAGTATATCAGTACATGACTTTTCTTTTTATTGCCTCTAAATTTCATTTCATCTTCTCCTTACTTATAAATAAACAGAGCGCTAAGATAACCTTGACGTGTATGCACAAACACTCTCGTTGTATTTTCTATATTATGACAGTTCTCCCATGAAACTACTTCATCAAGACCCGCCATATATACCCGACTGCCCTGACGTCGTTCAGGGTCATAGACTATATACCTTGTTGAAGCAGTGGCATTTGAATTGAATTGCCAGGTATCTTCTGCCTCATCCGGCTTTCTTCCCGTGCTTATAACAGAGTTTAATCCGTCAGTATATGGCGCATTGTAAAGACTGTTAACATATCCGAAAGTATATCTCAGATTTGCGGACGGCACAGTGTTCGAGGTGTATTCGTCAGCAGTACCTGTCATATTCCAGAGTACGGTATTCTCGCTTTGGTCATAAATCTTTTCATAAACTCCAATGTACCCTGCCGAATTTGTCGCATAACGAATTAAATCGCCTTCCTCAATATCGTCCTTGTATACACCCTCATCAAAGTAAGCAGTAATCTCCGCACCCTTTTGCAGTCCATGCAGAGTCATCACTAACTCTCCTTTATCATCGCCTATCCACTGCTCGTATACATCCGTTACCATAGTAATTTCTGTTGAATTGCTTAAGGTTGCGTTATCATTGCTGGACATAAGCACAAGATTTGCAAACGGCGTCGAATCATCATAACGGTATAATCCCAAAATACTTTTTTTATTGTTATTATTCCACCATGTAACATTTGAAAATTGCTGCACACCAAAAAGCTTTTCGTCTGGATCTTCAATATTATTAGGCGGAACTCTCATATAATAAGTCTTTGTTGACATCACATATTTTCGTTCAAAGCTTTTCATAGTAAAAAGCCATGAATAAGAACCGGCGGGCAATAATTCTTCAAGAGTATTATCTCTTTCTCTTTCCTGTCCTGCGGGCGATGATAAATCCAATTCTTTTATTTCGCCATCACTGTTTTTTCTGTAAAAAACAGGCTGTCTGACCAAGGCGCCATCTTGACCCGAGCAAAGAATTTGTTTAACATAATCTTTCGTCCGTCGTTCTCCGTCCAAAACTACGCGGTCAGCAAGAACAAGATTCTCATGCTGACGCTGAACATTATATATTTTTACATAGATATTATCTTCGTGGTCTTTTCTTGCGTCTACAAGTCTATAAATATATCCCAAAATGCGGTCGCTCTGCGTTTGCTTTCCTACTGACGCAATTCTTCCTGCAATATCTAAAACAAAAGACGTCTGTTCGCCTGTAACAATTTTATCTTTGTAATAATGAGCAACCTGATATTGTTCACCGTCAATCGTTACCCATCTGTCATCTGTATTGCCTGCCACTTTCTCCACCTTACCGCTTACGGTTTGACTGCATTGCCAACCTCTGATATATGAGCCGTCAAAAGATTTTGAAACGCAGAGAATATCACCCGCGAGCAGCATATTCTCATTTACTTCCTTGCCGTAGGGATAGCTTTTAAAGAATATCCATTTATCTGAATCCTTATTAAAGTCAAGTTCTTCCTCAGAACCATCCTCTATCCTTTCAGCATATACCTTTTTTCTTGATACGTCAATACCCGTTACACGAACGGTATCATAAGTTTCAATAATCACTGTATCCACATTTCCGGACGAAATTATCGTAACAGAACCTGTATCAATATTAAACGCACTGTCATAATCAGTTTCTAACACCATACCGTTATAAATAATCGCAGTATCTCGTCCGATTTTTATCTTTGCAGTTTTTCGTCCATTATAATAGAAAAGCGTAAAATCAGAATATTTTTCAATATTCTCCGCATCAATTCTCACTACTGAGGTTTTATCATCTGTGCGATAAAAAACAATACTACGCTCGTCATTTTCTTCAGTATAATAAACAATCAAATGATAGCCCAAAAGTTCATGAAGTGCTTCATCATTACAAATATAGTTTACACCATCTATACCGATTTTTTCTATATCATTAGTCCGTGTACCCGAAATTTCAGTAAAGCAGTTAGCGGTTACACGTCCCTTTATATATTCAATATCATAAATATCCTTCAAAAGAGTGCTTTTCGTTTCGCCGTAATTATGTCTGTATTCTGTATGAAGTGTATTGTACATCATAACAACGCAGTCGCCGAATGTTGCCGTATCAAAATTAGATATTCCCTTTAACATATCAAGCTGTACTGCCGTCGAAAGATAATTATTGTCTAAGCTTTCCGCAAGTGTATTCATATCTGCGCTTCTGAAGCTTCTTATAAGCATTTCCGACATTTCCCTTACTGTCAGAGTGTCATTCGGACGAAATTTACCGTTTTCGTCCGGTTTGACAATTCCCATTGATTTAAGTCCCGACAATGCTATGCTTAAATCATTATCCTCCGACACATCTATAAATTCATTTGTGCCGTTGCCTGTAATATTATCCGACTTCAACATACGTGCAAGATATATAGCAAATTCACCGCGCGAAACAGTCTGATTGACCTTGCCCTGATAAGAAATATCCTCGCTGAATATTCCCAGTTTTTTCATAAGTTCAAATGCAAAATCATCTGCTTCTTTTTCTGTAACGCTTGTATCTGACGGCGATGAAACCGAAACATATTCGGTTTCATTCGTCCAGCCCTCATAAAGCATTTTTGCGGCTTCAGCACGTGTTATTGTCCCAAGCGGTCTGAAGGAGCCATCCTCATATCCGCTTATAATTCCCATTTGTCTTAAAATCTTAACTGGTTTTAACGCATAGTCTGAAATATCAGCCTCATCAGTAAATAATTCCGCATCCGCATTATATTTATCAGTAAGCTTCATAGCACGGCTTATAAGTGCGGCAGCGTCCTGTCTTGAAACAGACATTCCTACACCAAAAGTATCTTCGCTTATTCCCTTTACAATACCACCTTGGAATGCCGTCTGCAAATAAGGGTAATACCATTCATCACTTACTACATCATTAAATGTCATATTCTCCTGATGCGCAGATGATATATCAAAGGTCAGAACCAGCATTTTAACAAATTCCTCACGTGTGATATTATCCTCAGGTCTGAAATAACCTAAGCCGTCTCCGCTCACGATACCTTCGGAAAACAGTTTGTTGACTGCACTTTCTGCCCACTCAAAGCTCTCCATATCTTTAAAGCTATCAATTGTTTCATCTTTTATATCTGTCTTATTTCCATAATTTGTAGAATCCGTCTTTGGAACAGGGGTTCCGCCGCCCAATACTGTTACAGGAACTTTTCCTCCTCCGGAGCTGCCGGAATTACCGCCTTTTTCGCTTACACTACTGTTTTGTGCTTTAGTTATTGCTTCGCTCAGCTCGTTAAAATTATGATATGTACTATATGCCACCTTTCGGCACACTTCTGCGGTAAGTTGATTTGTGTTATATCCGGGACGCAGCGATGATATTACTGTTTTTACATCGCCCGCACCTGTAGGATTTTTTGTTACCGACAGAATAAGTGCGTCTGCAACTGCCAAGTCAAAGCTGTCCAAAGAATTGAACGGTGCAAGTCCGCATAAAAATTGCGCCAGTTGCGACTTTGCAGTATCTGTTACATAATCTGCCGATAAAACCTTTTTCATAGGATTCTCGTTCATTGGCTTTATCATAGCCGAATAATCCATCAGATTAGTTATTTTGCCGTCTGATACAGTTGCGGCAACTGCCGCACGCTGATAAGCACTTGCACAAGATAATTTGTCATTTGTATCAAACGGTGCGGCGGCAGTAAGAAGCCTTGCAATAACTGCAGAATTTACAGTACCGTCAAACGGTGATACAAATTGCAGTTTAACACGGTTTTGCTTTATATATTCCTCAACGTCCTTTACTCCCGAAGCCGCCGCTTGGTTTAAACCTTCAATGGCTGTTCTGTTGTCATCTTGTTCTGCGTAAGGACGGATAACATCAATCAGTTTCTCGCCTTTTTGATATACCCGAATACGATATTCTCCGGTAGGACAATCCTTCAGATTTATCCGCAGTGAAAATTCTCCGTCTTTATTTGGCTTTATCTGGTTTGTATAAACTACTGCTCCGTCTTTAACATTATCAGCATCTTGTATTGTAAAATTATTGTCGAGGACAGAAACGGAAACATCAGCCGTTCCGCTCGGTGCAGTTCCTGTAACTGTGAGCCGTGCATCTGCATCGAACATTCCCGCCTCTGCCGCCGCATATACCGAAACAGGTAAAAGCATACAGAGTAATACGGTAAATAAAAAACTGATTCTTTTCATTGAATTATCCTCCTACCTAATGTTTTATGCACAATATTATTGATTTTTCCTGCTGCCGTAAGTGCAATAAGGATTCATTTTCTCAAAACCATCCCATATAAACACTCTCTGTTCTGCCCACTCTGTCGGTGCGCTGTGTGCTTCACTCATAGAAATATTTTCTGTTTTACCTGCATCTACAGTAAACTTCTCATATTTCACAGCACTGACTATATCTTCCTCACTGTTATAATAAGCGCTTATTATATAAACATTTGTCGCTGTTTCTGATGTATTGGTTATTATGGTGCTTGCCTTACCGTCTGAATCAATAACAGGAACGGCTGACTGTACGATGCCTTCTCCCGTTGTAAGCTGTGCGGAGGTATCGCCATATGTCACGGTATAAACCGTATTTGGTGAAAGCGTTGCGCTGTCACCCGTAAAGTCAAAGCGGTAAATGCCGTCCTCACCCAATACTGCCGTCAGACTATAATTCTTTTCCGCATTTGTAATAGTCGGCAATGCTTCAACCTTGGTATTTTTAGTAAATATCAGTTCCATTTTAGCTAATGCGGGCGATACAATTCCGTTTTCTGCCTGCATCTGATCACCTTCGCTGTCTAAAAGTCTTGTCTTTTTCAGACCGCCAGGATTTGCTCCTGCCTTAAATACTGTTGTATCAATTTTCTTTCCGACCAAGGTCTGGATTTTTGATATGTCAGAAAGCTCAATAACAAATATTTCACCGCTTTTGCGTTCGGGTAGTCTGCTCAATACAAATGCGTTGCCTGTGTTGTTAATGTCAAAGCCTGAAACATTTTCTCCGTTTAACAAAAGTGGGTCAGTTGCTATATTATACTTTTTAATCCTAAAATCAGATGATACCACAGTATTAAGCATTTTTATTTCCTTTACAATAGACGGAGCATCCTCTGAAAATTGGAGCGTGTTTTCCAAATTTATCTGCGCCGTAACTGCATTATCCTCAATTGTTATCTCATCGCCAGCCTTCACTCCGTCCACGGTGGTAATATGGAAATTGTCAAATACCAATCCATTCGGGAAACGTCTGCCTGCCATCGTCAGCGTCCATTCCTTTGCAAGCTCCTCCTCAGTTATGTCAACGGTTACGGAAGCGAGCTTTGCTTCATCTGAGAGTGTGTAATAAACAGGCTTCTCATTTATATATTGTGTTGCCGTAATCTTATTACCTTCTTTTTCCAAAAGCAGTTGAAATTTAACGGTTGTGTCTGCAACAAGAGTATTGTTTTCCCAGCCTGTTAAGTATGCACTTCTGCCCCATGCAGTCGGCGCTGTTTTATACGCCGCTTTAATTCCGCCGTGTTCAATTATTGAAAGCTGCGAAATTTCCGTACTTCCTATCCTAAGAGTTGGTATAAGTATATTTGATTTAGCACCGTCTCCAAGCCATGTAAGATTTGACTGTGGTGTTACATCGTAGGATAAAAGCAATGCGCCTTTTGAAAAATCAAGAGGTTCTGTACCTTTAATCGAGAAATTAGATGTTCCCGATTTTTCCGGTATGTACTCATTCACATATTTTAATGCCGGATTTCCGCTTATTTCAGTTTTTGTAAAGGAAATTCCCATTCCCGGTTGCGAAAATCCATTTGGTAATGTGCTTCCGTCATAGTTGTCAAAGCCTTCGTACCAGTAAAACGCATTAGGGTCATAGCCGTCTGTTCTGACAGTTTGCGAGAAGTCTCCGAGCGTTATGGTATAATCCGTAAGCTCGCTTAACTCGTCAATATTTATTGTCCAGACATTAGGCTCATCAGTCGACTGCTCGCCCGTAAAGCTTTTGCCGTCCGCGCCTGTCATTTTAACCTTATCTGCGGTTAAATCTACATATTTGGAAGTAATGAATTTTATCGTTTTTGTACTCGCAGGAAGTCTGTCCCTTGAATCAAGCGTAAGAGTTTTTCCGTCACCGTCGAGTATTATAGTTTCCCTTGCGGCAATCGTTCCTTCACCCAATGCCGCACGACGAATACAGCTATACATATTCTGAGGCTCATCACCCGCAAAACTCGTTACAGCCGACGGAGATTTCAGCTTTAATATATAAAATTCTCTGTCATTTGCAATATCAAGTCCGCTTATGGTCATTCCATTGTTACCCTTTCCACTGACTTTTGATGCGGCAGGCATTCCTGCTTTAAGTAACAAAGGATTATCCGCACTGTATTTTGTAAGTGTATAATAATCGTTATCACCCGTCAAATTCTGATTTAAAGGAATGGCATTTGACGCAACCACATAGCCTGACGGGCCATTCTCAGGTGCATAACTTGCATTATCGGTAAAGATGCTATTTGCCTTTGTATCACCAGGCGAAATATAGCTGACACCGTCTATATTCATTGTACCCTCACTTCGCAGTGTTATATTATCAATTTTTACAGAGCCGCCTTTTGTCGGTACTGCAAAGCGCATAAACATATCGCCGCTTAAAAGCGAATTCATTGTCGTTTTATCAACAGCCTGATACTTGTATTCTATTGGTGTTGACGTATCTTTAAGAGTCATAGGTTCACCGTTTAAGTATTGCTTTACTGTCAAAACCTGATTTTCTTCATCATATACAAGTGCTGTTTGTATGTGATATGTAGTTCCCTCAGTTGCTATTTTATTTGAAGCCGTAAAGCTCAAATCAGCTGCTTTTGTGGCATAATCAGTCGCTAAATCAGCCTTCTTTGTGTAGCCGCAAATTCTTCCGGTGTTTTGTATTCTGATAATTCCGAGCATATCCGTATCCGCATCTTCACTGCTTCTTAGCACAAGATAAAACGGTGAGGTTAAATTATTCATTGTTACATCAAAAGACAAAATCATTGGTCCTTTTGAAAAATCGAATTTAGGCAGCGGTTTTGTGACAGCTTTATTATTGTCGATAATTGCAAACGCACTGTTTGTAGCTGTAATGTTAAGAGAATAATCGCCTTCATCAGCGTTTGCACGCGTTAAATCTGCATTAACTTTTCTTACCGACTTCGCCTTACTCATATCCTCAGGCAGAGCGTTAAAATTTTGGTTCCAATAATAACCGTACTCCGTTCCCTGTCCTCCGCTTGTAACCGCCGCATCTTCGCTCGGCGGTTCCTCACCTGTTGTCGTTATAGTCTGTGAAAAATCGCCTAAGGTAACGGTATATTCAGTACCCTCGGTTAAATCTTCAGTTATATTTATTGTCCATACATTCGGTTCTATTTCCGACTGCTCACCCGTAAAGTTTTTGCCGTCAGAGCCTGTCATTTTTACATTTTCCGCACTAAGATAACCCTCGCTGAACTGCGGTGCGGTTATAAAGCGTATCGCCTTCGCATTTGTGGGTAGCTTGCCGTCAGCGTCAAGCGTAATTGCATTGTCGCTTCCGTCGAGTATTTCAGTTTCTCTTGCGGCAATCGTTTTACTCCCCATAGCCGCGCGGCACAAACATATGTACGGACTGCTTACAGCCTCGCCCGCAAGATTTGTAATAAACGAATTATCCTTTAGCTTTAAAATATAAAATTCATTGTTGCTAGTAATATCCAGTCCACTTACGTTCATTCCGTTATTGCTCTTCCAGCCGACCTTTGATTTAGCAGGAGTTCCTGCTTTTAAAAGCAGAGGATTGTCTACCGCATCATATTTTGTAAGCGTATAATACTCATTGTCGTCTGAAAGCTCAGTCTGTGACGCCGTAATTTTATTTATTGCCCTTGGATAACCTGACGGCTTGCAATCGGGGTCATATTTCGCCGTGTCCGTATATTCTATACTTGCGACTTGAGTATTTGCTCCTATCCAGCCTACAAGCGGCAAATCCGTCTTACCCTCACTGCGAACAGTCAGATTGTCTATAACGCATTCAGAGTTTTTTACCGGAGCATTAAAACGCCAGTACAGCTTGCTGTTCATCATATTTTGCATCTTTGTTTTATCTTCGTCCGTAAACTTATATTCCAACAATTCGTTGGTTTTTACATTCATTAAAGGTTCACCGTCAAGATAATATTTAGCCGTCATTATGCCATTGCTGTCATTGTATGAAATAGAAATCTGAATTTGATATTTTTTATTTAGATCATACGTTTTTCCTGTTGAAACCATTGCGCTGTTAGGGTCGGATTTTGTTCCAGCAACTTCGTCAACCTTCGTGTTTGCACCAACAAGGTTATAGTCATAGCCATACACGGTGCCATCTTTAAATCTTACACCGTGAAACAAATCATTATCACCCGCATTTGGATTTGTTGTACCCTCCGCGCTGCTTCTTATAGCAAAATAAAAGTTTCCGTCAGTCAAAACCATAAAATCATACGATAATACCATTGAACCCTTTGAAAAATCCAATTGGGGCATTTTCTGTGTAACAGCTCCATTCATTTCGTCAATAGGCATAACTCCATTTCCTGATGATGTAAATTTTATGGCATAATCGCTCGTTTCCTCATTTACAGTATAGCGTCCCACTGTTCCGCCCCACCATCTTGCAAAACCGCCTGACTTCTGAGTTCCCTCAGGTAAATCGTTAAAATCCTGACACCAGTAGTAGTTGTAGTCTGTTTCTGTTCCTCCGCTTTGAACTGCCGTAGCCGAGGCAACAGTACCGAATATCAGACAAAAAGCCGTTAAAGCCGATGTCAATTTCAAAAAAGTCTTTTTCATTTTCTCTCTCCTCTCTTTTTTTCTATTCCCTTATATACAATCTCTTGAACTTAGTGCTGTCCTTTGTTCCGACAATACCCTCGCCGTAGGTCATATAGCCCACACGTCCGACGCCGTCGTTTTCATTGATTACCATAGAGAATTTCAGTTCCGTTCCCGGCTGAATTTCCTGCAATTCGGGCATTAATGACTTCCAAGGCGCACGCAGCTCATAATATGTATGCAGTCCCTCTCGTACTATAGCAAGCTCGCTGTCGGATATACTTGTATAATCTCCATCACCTGTAAAGGTTGTTTTATGGCGGTATATCGTAGGCTTATCGTCTAAAAGGCACATTGCAAATTCCTCAAACTCACTCTTTGCAAGCTTGTCCTCAGGGTCATATATAAGCGCAAGCTGAATACTGTCCATACTCCAGCAGTTTACAGGCGTGCAGCCACTTGCAAAATGAATATTATCCGTTACATCTGCATAAAAATATAAATTATCCTTATCCCATTTAACCGCAGCCTGACAGCTTAAATCATCAGGACCTACATATGTGCTTCCCAGCGATAATAAGCTCTTAAACTGGTCATTTCTGTTAAGCGTCATAAAACCATCCGTCCATTCATTACCCTTGCCGTCTATAACAATAGGACTGATTGCCTTCTGTGCAGCAGCAAAATTATAGCTTTTGCTAATATAAGAGCCAAGTCCGCTTTCCTCGTCTACAACAAACGCAGTTTCAACCTGTGTTTCGTCCGCAGTTAATCCTACAGGCAAACGCAACTTTAATTCTTTTGTTTCATTTGGAAGCAGGGTAACCTTGGTATCGGGCACTTTTTTATGCCATTCATTTGGAGAAATCAGCGTAAGTCGTCCTTTTACTATATCATTTCCAGTATTTGTAATGCTGCACCGCATTTCCCAGCCATCTGAAACCGCATTAAGAGCAGATTCAAGCTGAACAGGTTCCTGATAGGTTAAATAGATATATCCGTTATACCATACCTTGTTTTCTCCCGTAATCAGCAGACGAACTCTCTCTGTTCCAGACACCGCTTTGCCTGCGGAAATTGTAAGCTTCCCTTCTTGAGAATTTATAGTTCCTGACCCTTTTATCCTAACTTCACTGCCTTCTAAAGCATCGGCAGAAACAGTCACAGGCTTACCGCTGTAATTTTTGATTTTTATATCTGCGTCCTTTCCATAAGTTACCGATATAGCGATCTGTTCGGGATAAACGCCACCCTCAGTACATTCAAATGATGTAAAGTCTCCTTCAATATACTGTACGCGTTTGTTAAGGTCAAAACTGTAAACACCTTTTACCCCACTTATCTCTTCAGCATTTCCATAAGAGTCATAAAGCGTTAATTTGTCTGTTCCCAGCTTCAGCGTTGCGAGCTGTCCATTCTCCCGATTGGAGTACATTACCCCAAACTGCTTTCCTGTTTTCTTATTCTTGAAGCGCAGAATAATACTCGTGTCATTTAATTTGATTTCATCTATATATTCTGAATCAGCATACATATGGTTCATTTGACTTACCATAAGGTACGCAGGCTTTGCACCGTACGGAACCATATACGGAAGCGGATACGTCAGTCTATCTCGCATAATTCCGAAATTGCTTTCTCTGTCTGCACGAATGTTTGTGTTCTTATCAAGCAAACAATAGTGATAATATCTGTCAACAATTCCCGTTGATAAAATCAGCGGATATGCCTGCGCAATGTATGCGCCCTGCTCTAAATAAGAATTTACGTCCTCGTAGTTGGAGGAATATCCATATTCTGTTATCCAAATTGGTTTGTCCTCCAATCCATACTTTTTCATCAGTTCTTTTATTTTAACCAAATTTCTGTCTCGAACAGAATAAGTTAAAGGGTCGCCATCCCATTGATAAGGATGAATGGATAAAATATCCATATTCTTCCCTATTCCCGTATCCAGTACTTCGCTAATCCACTCTATCGGTGCACCGGAAGTATTTAATCCGATAACAGGAATATTAGGGTTGACGTCTCTGATTGCCGCCTTAGATACCTCGTACAGCTTGGCATAATCTGATGCGGGACGATTTGAGAGATTAAAGCTATGATTAGGTCCAAGATTATATTCATTCCATATCTCAAACTGGTCAGCCGTATCGCCGAACATATCCGCTACCATACGGCAATAATCTGCCCAGCGGCGAAGTCCTTCTTTTGTATATGGAGGTGTACGCTCTGTTTCAGAAAAAGCATACTGAGCACCCATCCATGAGGCAGAATGAATATTTATATCAATTTCCATTCCGTTATTTTTAAACGCTCTGAAAAGCGACTTAAACGCCATAGGTATTCCCACTCCCGTTGGCTCATAATTATTCGCACTTCGGCGAAAATTATTATAATACAGCATCATTCGCACATTGCGTATCCCAATTTTCCGCGTCAGTTCTACAATGCGTTCATCTTCCGGATTTGTAAGCGCAATTTGAATACCCATATGCTTATTCACAAAATCATCGCTTTCATGCCGCACATAGGAAAATTCAGTTCCGCAATGGCTGTAAAGCTTTTTCTCTGTATCACGTGCCTCAATATCTACGCGGTAAATCCCGTATTTATCAACTTTGAATTTATGTGTAACCTTCTGTTTATCAAGTGGCTCAACACTGACTGTATCCTCTGCCGTATCAATGAGCGTACCGTATTCATCGCGTATCGTCCATTCAATATCAAGGTCATATCCACCGTCCGCCTGAGAGTGAACAGGATATATTGTATTATCAATATTCGCGCTAAGCTCTATTTCCTCGCCCTGAAAAAATATATTACCTATATGCTTTTCCGTATCAGCAGTAATATTTATACGGCTTACGGTATCTAAACGGTATAGTCTGATTGCTGAAATCGTAACCTCTCCGCCTCTTGAATATCCCATAGATTTACTATAAATCCCTACACGGAAATCGTATCCGTCCAACTCATTCGCAAACCTCGGATTTGGCAAAAACCACTGATAATTACGCCAAACCTTGGTATCGTTAAAAATTATATACTCACGCTCTCCTGCGTTAACCGAGGCATTAAGCGGTGTGTTTGCGCTCATTTCCCCTGCTTCTTGTCGGATAATCGGCTGGTACTTCATACTGTCATACTCAATTGTCAGACTTGAACGTCCTTCATCATAGTATTCAACAGCCACAGCATAGCTTTGACCGTCCGTAACCGAGTGCGCAATAGAATCATCGATATCCACATTGATATATCGTGCATTATTGCCCTTATTCGGCGTAATAACCCAACCTTGCTTTCCTAGATAATTCTTAACTGTAATCTCTGACGAATCATCGCCTATTTCCGCCGTCATACCAACTAGTTCAGGCTTGTCGCCGAATATAGCATGAGCAACCTCAATGCCGCCCTCTATACCCTGCTGCCAACCCTGATTTAAGGAAGATGTGGGAGAATAGTCATTCTCATGAGCCATGCACAGATTGTTTGTACAAAACACAAACAGAATAGCCGTGGTCAAAAACAGTATTCCTATTCTTCTCATTCAATCACCTTATCCTTTCACTGCACCAATCATAACGCCTTTTGTAAAGTACTTCTGTACAAAAGGATACATAATCATAACAGGAAGAGTGCTGACAACAATGAGTGAATATTTCAAAACATCCGCCAAGCCCTGTTTGGAAGTCATAGTATCAAAATCAGTAGTCATTGCCGTATCAATCTGATTTGCCAGCAAAATATTTCTCAGCACAATCTGGAGCGGATTTAACTTTGCATCCGTAATATACAGAAATGCGTTAAAATAAGAATTCCAATGTGCTACGGCATAATAAAGGGTTATAACCGCAATTACGGGCTTTGAGAGCGGAAGCAGTATTTTCCAGAAATATGCTATATCGTCACATCCGTCTACTCTTGCCGCCTCCAAAAGTTCGCTCGGTATGCTGTTTTCCATAAATGTCCTTGCAATCATAAGATTATATACCGACATCGCCGTAGGCAAAATCATTGCCAGCGGTGAATTCATAAGACCTAATTTATTTACAACCATATATGTAGGTATCATACCGCCCGAAAAAATCATTGTAAATGTGAAAATAAAACTCCACATTCTTCTGTACGGCAAATCCTTTCTTGACAGAGGATAAGCCGCTATTAATGTCAGTGCCACATTAAGCATAGTTCCGAACAGAGTGTATAACACTGTATTTCTAAATCCGATAAGCACTTCATTTGTCTGAAATACCGCCTTATAGCCCTCCAAGCTAAAGTTAACGGGCAGTAAAAATACACGTCCCGCCATTACTGCCTCTTTAGAGGATAATGACGACGAAACTATAAATATAAGAGGCCAGAGAAGAATTATCAAAATCAACAGGATTACAGCATAAATAACCGCATAAAACAAAGTGTCCTGTTTAGATGTTTTTATACTTTTCTTTGCTTTAACGCTCATAATCTCTTACCTCCTTACCACAGACTTGTATCACCGTACTTATTGGCAAGCCAATTTACGGTCGAAACAAGAATAAAATTAATTATTGAATTAAACATACCTATTGCAGTAGCATACGAATAATTTCCTCCACTTGCCGATATACCCACCTTATACACATAAGTTGAAATAACCTCGCTTAATCTCAGGTTCACATCATTTTGCATAAGATATATTTTTTCGAAGCCTAAATTCATAACCTGACCTGCATTTATAATAAGCAGTAATATAATTGTAGGCATAATTGCAGGAAGGTCGATGCTTATTACACGTCTTAGCCTTGATGCGCCATCCATCTGAGCCGCTTCGTGTAAATCGGGTGATACTGACGAAAGTGCCGCCAGATAGATTATAGAGTCCCATCCCATGTTCTGCCACACACCCGACCAAACATACATATGTAAAAATGAGGTTGGACTTGAAAGCAGGTCGGGCGCATTTGTACCAAACATCATCTTGTAAATATTACCGTACAATCCGACAAACGGATTGAAAAATTGGTTAACCATTCCGACAAGTACCACTACCGAAATAAAGTGCGGAACATATACAATCATCTGCGTAGCTTTTTTAAATCTTTTATTTCTCATGATGTTAATACTCAATGCCAAGAGTATTGGTACAGGAAAACGTGCCACAAGCGAGTACACCGATGTAACCAATGTGTTTTTCAGCACACGTGCGAACTGGTATGAGCTGATAAAATTTTTGAAGTGCTTCAATCCAACCCATGGACTTCCCCATACTCCCTTTGCCGCATCAAAATCCTTAAATGCTATTTGCAGTCCCATCATCGGTCCGTAAGCAAAGATAATAATGTACAAAAGAGGAAGAATCAAGAATAAAAACAGCTGCCAATGCTTTTTCAAATTTCCGATTACGGATGTCCTCTTAATTGTGCGGGTTTGCAAAACTACCTTTGTTGTTTTCATAACGGCATATCCTCCTATTTATTGCATCTGTCATATGCGTTCTGCACAATATCAAGCATTTCATCAATACCTATCGCTTTCATTTCCTTTAGATAGTCCTCCCAACCGCTTTCAATATCCCAGTCTCCGATTATAAACCGTGCTACGCTGTCTTTGCGATAACTTGTAATGTTCTGCTGAATTTCATTGATAGCATTTATTTCATCCTCAGTGTAAATTATTTTTGTTATATATTCCTTAGGTTTCTTATCAAGATAGGATTGCAAATGCTCCGCAATTCTTGTTTCATATATATTGGAGCCACTGTCTACTGTAGCACAAGCAAGCTCATAACTGCGGTATGCGGGAGCGCCCTGCTGCCAATGAGAATTTTGTGGCGAGCCCCATGCTAATACAGGCTTGATTTTCGCCTTATATCCCATACTTTCGAACATGCCATGATCACCCTCTTCCGGTTCAATCCAATCCGTTCCCTTCTTACCAAATCTGTTCCAAATGGACATTTCTTCACTCATCATAATATCCCCTAAACGAAATGCTGCTTCAGGATACTGACAATTTTTTGTGATAAAGAATGAGTTTGTCGGGATACTTGCCGCATATACTGCATATCCCGTACCGTTATCCTGCGTAAGTGGTGCGAGAATATCATATCCTTCCGCTCTATCTGTTGCATTGATAAGATAGGTCGGTGCCATAGAGGTAAAGCAACCCACTTGCACGCCACTTGGGTTTTGTATTGTCTGTCTGGTCTGTGCACCATCAGAAGTAAAAGATGATGGAGAAAGCAAACCCTCTGTACAAAGCTTATTCAAATACTTTAATGCCTCTTTATACTCAGGCTCAACATAAGCCGCTTTAATTTTTCCATTCTCAGGATATAGATAATTGCTTTGAATATCAATTGGTTGGAACGCTGCTGCAATAAAGTCACAGAACCAGTTTTCTCCGCCGCTTGTAGCGCCGATAAACGGAATCTCATCTGCTAATCCGTTACCATTTGGGTCTTTCTCCTTAAACGCCTTTAAAACATTATAAAATTCGTCCAAAGTTTTCGGTTCTGAAAGATTTAGCTTTTCAAGCCACGGCTTGTAAATCCACATACGATATCCCAGCTCGTTTTGCAGGATTTTCTGATAACGCGGTATTACATAGATATTGCCATCAGCCATAGTAATCATATCCTTAAGATTAGTTTCTGCTTTTAAAACATCATTCAAATAATAAGCGGAATTATCATAGTATTGATTCAAAGATTTGATGAAACCTCTTGAACCATATCTCAAAATAGAACTGTCCTCCATAGGAACATTCACAATTATATCCGGCAAATCCTTACCGTCTGCTGCAATCATCAGTTCTACCTTTTGCTTTGCCTCTGCGACAGTTGACGGCAGATAAACAAATTCAATATCACAATTCATTTTTTCTTCAAGTGCTTTGGTATAAAGATTTTCGTCATAATCTGTAACTAATGCATCTTTGGGAATACCTACTGTCAGAGTAATTTTTTCTTTGCAAACAGGAAATTCTCCCGGTGGATTAAGATTTTCGTCCATCACATAAGCTTCGTTCGTTGTTGTAGCAACATTCTTTTTCTCTCCGCAGCCGCTAAGAACCGTAGCTCCGAGAGTGCAAATCAATAAAAATGATAGCAATTTACAAATCTTTTTCATAATTCTCCATCCTTTCATAAATGAAAATTTGTTATTTATCTTACTTATTCACCGCCGAGAGGTCCGAACGAATAACCGTTGTTAAGCGGTTTCATTTCGTGCAATTTCCACACAAACAGTTTAATTGTATATCTCTCCGTAGGAATAGGTGTAAAATCAAGGTTTAATTTATAATTACCGTTTTCTGTAATTTCCATAATTTTTGCCGTGACAAGCTGTCTGTCTGAATTATAGACAGCGGCTAAAACGCGCTCGCCGCCCTCAAATTTTTCCAGTGCAATGTCTGCCGAAACCTCTGCTCCGTTTTCTGTCAGTTTTGCCGACTGTTCGGGTGTCGAACTTACTGTCGGAGTTGCCGTTGGCTCTGTTATCGGTCCTGCTGTCGGGCTTGCCGTTGGACTTGCCGTTGGCTCTGTTATCGGTCCTGCTGTCGGGCTTGCCGTTGGCTCTGTTATCGGTCCTGCTGTCGGGCTTGTCGTTGGACTTGCCGTCGGGCTTGCCGTTGGTGTCGGAGTTACTTCAGCTATCTGTGAAAATTCAATGACGGTTTCCGCATCTTTAATATTGTAAATTCCGTTTTCTGTCTGCTGTCCGTTGCAGAATGCTATTTTCCCTTCCTCTGCTGTCAGATCAAGCGCTCCTATAGTATTATTGTCCAATATAGCAGTACCGCCATTTCCGGCCTTTACCAAATAATCATTATACGGCTTAAAAGTACCGCTCCAGCCACTTACATCTCCTATTTTATCCTTCCATTTATCATAAGTACCATCAGCAAAAATCAAATACGAGTTTTCTGTTGTTAAATTGCTTGATGCACGGCTGGCAGCAAAAATTCCCGAATTGTCCTTGTTCCCGCTGCTTAAGCCCTCGCCTGTAATCAGACGTGCATCACCGCCAACCCAAACGGCAGTTGTGCCGTCAACATGAAAATTTGAATTCCATGAACCTGACCAATCATTATAGCAGCCGCCGTAAATGCGTCGTGTCACCTGTCCGCCTGATACGGCAATACGAGTATTTCCTGTCATAGTCTGACTCATTGAGCCACCGAATATTCCTTCAACGCTTCCACCGCTCATATTTATGTAAGTATCGCCTTCATATACTGTAGTTTTATCCACAGTACCGCCATACACATTCATAACTCTGCCACCGTCAATACTTATGTGTGTAGCTCCGCCTTTTATGTCCGTTCCTTTTCCCGAACCGCCACCGACTACATACGCAATCGCCGCATTATCCTTAATTGTTATATAGGTTTCTCCTGCTACTTCGGAACCGCTGTACACACCTCCACCGAACACTCTTGAATCATAATAATTTTGCGAGCTGTCCTCTACGGAATATTCACTGTTTACCGTTCCTCCGATTACAATATGAGTATCGCCGTTTACAGGAGAATTCCAGCCACCGCCGTAAATGCGACGATAACGTCCGCTAAGAAGTGTCAAATCGGTACTCTCTGCAGTATTCCCAATCGAATTGCCTCCAAGAATATCAATTGGCTCTGTCATGGTCAGACCTTCACCCATTACAAGAGAATTTCCGCAGGCAAATATTCGGTTCGCCTTTTCATCCATGCTCGCTGCAGCCTTTGTAACAAACTTCAATTTTTCAAATTTTACCGGACCGCAAATCCTCAAAGATACGATTTCAGTTAAGTCAATACCTCCCTCAGTAACTCCCGTAATCGGATTTTGTCCTGTTACGGTCAGACTTTTTGAGGTATCCCAGCTTGAAACACGAACTGTGTCAAGCAATACTATTGTATCTCCGTCCTCCACAAGTTCAAATGCCTTTTGCATTGTGTTTACAGGCGAAGCTGCGCTTCCCGTTCCGTCTGAGCTTCCATTCATGCTTGATACATAAAAATATTTTCCTGTATCTGCATTTATCGGCAAATTGGAACGGAAAGTGTCCGTTTCCTGCATTATCGGAAGTTTCAAGCTAAAACTACCATCTGATTTTATTTTTTCCTGTGTTATGTAAGTGATATTCTCAGGAATTGGGTCGACAGCCGTATCATTATTTGACAGTACCATAGCAGTCAGCCATTTCCCTACATTCCTGTCCCCAAATGTGCCTGTGATTTCCAGCATCGCCGCCGATACCGGCAAGCTTCCTGATAATAACATTATCCATGCGACAATCACCGTTCCAATTCTTCTTTTGAGATGTTTTTGTTTCATGTTTTATCGCCTCTTTCCAATCTTGTTTTTCATATTCTAATTATATAAAATTCTAATATAATACGCTATAAGAAAAAACGGAAATTAGTAATAAGATTGCGAAAATTCTAGTTCCTATGCGGTCTGTGACACACAGACGTTAACTTAATATTAACAAATTCAACAAAAATATTATACTTGTTGTATGAAGAAAAATAGGCTGTATTATAAAAGTTGTGGTAAATAAAAACATAACAGCTTCATATCCTGTATAATGGAATTATCACCCAACCATTTAATGAGGAATTTGTTATGCTCTACATAAATTATACTCAAAATATCTTGGGTTTTCAAGGAATTTTAGTAAAAAAATCACTTCTTCTCACTGTCTTGCGCTCATTGATATTCACAGAGTTCTTGATATTCTCCCTAACAGAAGTCAAGTATTTCGTAAGCGATATGTAGTAGCAATACACCGATATTGCTTGTGCCTTCTTCAAAAACGGCACTCAAGTTATTGACCGTTGCCACCTTATGCGCCAAATGGTCTGGGCTTTCGATAAGGTAAGAAAACGGATACAGCAAATCTACGGCAAAAAATATCGGTTGCTATTAAAACATTCAAAACGGCTTCTCATAAAACGAAATACAAAGCTTAAAGATTTGGAAAAAAGAACGGTCAAATTCTCTGCTTTACATATCTGATGAAATGCTTCAGACGTACTATTTTAAGGAGCAATTCTATAAAATTATGGATGCCAATGACCGTCAAACAGCAAAGCAACTTATGTCTGACTGGATTTCATCCGCTGAAAGCTGTAATATTGAAGAATATAAGTATTGCGCTAAAACACTGCTGAATTGGCAGACCGGAATACTAAACTCCTTTGATATCCCCTTATTCAAACGGTTTTACCGAAGTCTGTAACAACAAGATTAAGGTACTTAAACGTAACCTTACGGATACCGTAATTTTAAACGATTTTGCAATCGTATCCTGCATATGTTCACCTACAAAAACGACCTTGCAAAACAAGGTCGCCGATATACATTCATATATTGGTGATTTTCCATTCCACAGATTTCACCACAACTATTGACATTGAGCCTTTCTTCTTGCACATAGTTCGCAAATGCGTGTACAGCAGACGTCTCATAGAAAATCTTGTTTACTTAAATACCTTTTATTCAGTTTTGTGCGTTTGATTGCTCAAAACAACACATCAGAAATGTCCGATAGGCATTTCTAATCTATCATCTTGATATGAATTTTTGTAACAAAAAAGGGAGTAATAGCATCAGATGTACACTTACATCGTTTACTATTACTCCCTAATTTTTCAAAACAAAAAAGGTGACTTACAAAAAAGTAGTCACCTTTAATGGCTCCTCCAGCTGGGCTCGAACCAGCGACATCATGATTAACAGTCATGCGCTC
>ERZ894220.44-NODE-44-length-147984-cov-16.1676_pt1 | contig 147984 bp, 144 predicted proteins | sample MGYA00380292_ERZ894220 | MGnify/ENA primary metagenome ERZ894220 (study PRJEB32331, sample SAMN06328446) | human gut metagenome | biome: human gut microbiome; feature: stool | host: Homo sapiens | collected 2014-12-05 ... | reverse complement strand
GAACACGGAAGACTATGTGCAGGTGGGCAGCGTCCGGAAGGGCGACGTGCTGGAAACTTTGCAGGTGAAGGACGGCTGGGCCTACGTGGTCACGGGGGAAAAGGACGGCTGGGTGTGCCTGGGGCAGGACGGCGAAGTCTACGCAAAGGCGGTGTAGCCCTATGGAATGGACCGTTGTGACCGTGCTGATCGCGGTGGCGGGACTGTTCGGGGCGGTGGGCGCGCCGGTGATCCGGCTGAACAGCACCATTGCCCGGCTGAACGTGATGCTGGAGCAGATGAAGCAGGACATGGCCCAGCAGAAACTGTCTGCCCGGGAGGCCCATCGCCGCCTGTGGGCCCACAACGACGCCCAGGACGCATCCCTTGCCGACCACGAACAACGCATCGTGCTCTTGGAGCACAAGGAAAGGAGCAATCCATGAACATCAACTGGAGCGTGCGCTTCAAAAACAAAACCTTCTGGCTGGCGCTGATCCCGGCGCTTTTGCTTCTGGTGCAGCAGGTGGCGGCGCTGGCGGGGGTTTCGCTGCAGCTGGACGGGGTTCAGCAGCAGCTTTCGGGCCTGGTGGGCACGGTGTTCACCCTGCTGGCGCTGCTGGGCGTGGTGAACGACCCCACCACCGAAGGTGTTTCCGACAGCGCCCAGGCCATGGGCTACACTCAGCCCCGGAAAGGAGAAGGAACATGGCATCTTTGAACCAGAGCCAGTACGAAGCGGCCGCGGCCCTGCTGGCCCGGCAGCTGGCCCAGTACCAGGCCGCCGAAGAGGCGGCCCGCCAGCAGATGCTGGAGCAGACAAGCAACTATTACAACAGCATCTACGCCAGCCTGGACCAGAACTATCAGGCTCAGCTGGCGGCGGCGCAGGCGGATTTTGACGCGGCCATGGCCGGTTTGCAGCGCGGGTACGACGCCAACGTGGGCACCGTGAACGCGGACACGGCCAAAAGTCTGCAGCAGGCGTACATCAGCCACATGATGAACCAGAAGAACCTGGGCCAGCAGCTGGCGGCGCTGGGTCGCAGCGGCGGCGCGTCCGAGACCGCTCTGCTGGGGCTTTACAACCAGTACGGCCAGAACCGGGGCACGCTGGAAGACACCCGCAACCGGCAGCTGAACCAGCTGGCGTTGCAGCTGGCCCAGGACAAAGCCGACCAGACCGCGGCCTACAACCAGACAAGGACCGGCTACACCACCGACTACACCAACCAGAAGAACGCCTACCAGCAGGCCCAGGCCAAAGCCATCGCCGACTGGGAGGCCGACAGTCTGGCCCGCATGCAGGGCTACCGGCAGGACTACAACACCCAGCTGAACGCTCTGGCCCGGCAGCGGGCCGCGTCCTCGGGCGGCTCCTCGTCCGGGCGGACCTCGTCGAAGAAATCCTCGTCGGGGAAAACCACTCCCAGCGCCGCTTCCGCGGGCCTTCTGCTGGGCACCACCGCCGCCGGGGTGCTGAATCAGCAAAACCGCTGGGCGGCCCAGCGGGCGGCCAACAACAACAAAAAGCTGGCCGCGCTGGACCGGCGCGATTCCCGCTGACAAACAAAAGAGAGCGGCCCCGCGGGGCCGCTCTCTGTGTGTTTAAAGATGCAGAAATTTTTCAATGTCCTCGTTGGAACCCAGAATCAGAATCCGCTCGCCGCTCTGGAACACATGGTCCGCGCCGGGCAGGGGAGACAGAATGCCGTCGGGGTTCTTCACCGCCAGAATGTTGATGCGCCAGCGCTGGCGCACCTGCAGATCCACCACGGTGCGGCCCACCCATTCCCGGGGGACCGACGCCTCGTAAATGGAGTGTCCGTCGGTGAGCTGAATGTAGTCGAACACGTTGTCCGCGCCGTAGCGCATGGCCGCGCGAATGCCCATCTGCTTTTCCGGGTACACCACTTCGTCCGCGCCGTTGCGCAGAAGGAATTTGGCGTGCACGTCCCGGGCGGCCCGGGCCACCACGAACCTGGCGCCCTGCTCTTTCAAAAGGGACGTGGTCTCCAGCGAGCTCTGGAAATCGTCGCCGATGGCCACCACGCACACGTCAAAGTTGCGCACGCCCAGCGAGGCGACGAACTGCTCGTTGGTGCTGTCGCCGATCTGGGCGTTGGTCACATAGGGCAGCGCGTCGTTCACCCGCTGCTCGGCGGCCACCGCGTAAATCATGGTCAAACCGCCCACCCGGCCGAAGTACATCAGCCCGATGAGAATCAGCCGGCTGGCAGAGCCCAAATCGGCGGTCACGCCCATGGAAAGGCCCACCGTGCCCACCGCCGAGGCGCATTCAAACAGCGCCTCGGCCATGGAGACGCCGTCCAGCAGGCACAGGGCCGTGCCGCCGCACAAAAACAGCGTCAGATACAGCGTCAAAAGGGCGAAGGCGCTGCGCACCACTTCCGGCGGCAGCCGCCGGCCGAAGCACTGCACGCTGTCCCGCCGCTGGAACACGCTGCGCACGCCCAGCACCGCCATGGCCAGAGACGTGGTTTTCGCGCCGCCCGCCGTGGACCCCGGCGAGCCGCCCACCAGCATCAGGCAGATGGTCAAAAGCAGGCCCGGCCCGCTCATGGCCGCGTAGTCGACGGTGTTGAACCCCGCCGTGCGGGGGGAAACGCTCTGGAACAGAGACGCCCACACCCGCTGGCCGGCCGTCAGGCCCCAGTGCTCGGCCCCGAACTCAAATGCAAAGAAAAACAGAGCGGGCAGCAAAATCAAAAGCGCCGTCACCGTGAATACAATCTTGGTCTGCAGCCGCCAGGCCCGGAACCGCAGCTTGTTTTTGTACACGTCGTCCCAGCACAGAAAGCCGATGCCGCCGCACACGATCAAGGCCATCACGGTCAGGTTCACCACCGGGTCCCCCACGTAGTAGGTCAAAGACGAGGACGGCCGCCGCGCGCCCATCAAATCAAAGCCCGCGTTGCAGAAGGCGGACACCGAATGGAACATGGCGTACCAGATGCCCGTGGTAAACCCCATCTCCGGGCAAAAGCGCACCGCCAGAATCACGGCGCCCATGCCCTCAATCAGAAAAATACCTTTTAAAATGAAGCCGGTCATGCGCACAATGCCGCCCACCTGGGGCGCAGAGATGGACTCCTGCATCACAAAGCGCTGCCGCAGCCCGATGCGCCGCCCGGACAGCAGAGACACGGCCAGCGCCACGGTGATCACGCCCATGCCGCCCACCTGAATCAGGCCCAGAATCACCAGCTGGCCGAACTCGGACCAGTAGGTGTACGTGTCGTGCACCACAAGGCCCGTCACACAGGTGGCCGAGGTGGCGGTAAACAGCGCGTCCAGAAAGGGCGCACCCTGGCCGTCCCGGGTGGCAAAGGGCAGCGTCAGGGCCAGCGCGCCCAGCAAGATCAAGCCCAGAAAACCCAACAGAATGATCTGTGCCGGGGTCACCCGGCCAGTCAGCTTCGAAAACACCGAATCCCTCCGCTCCTCATACTGGAACACAGCATACCACACTCCCGCCGTTTTTTCAATGCGCAAAAAAAGCGCCCCCGGCGGGGCGCTGCTTTCGGTTTCAGGGCTGCCGGCCGAGATAGGCCAGCAAGCCGCCGTCTACATATAAAATCTGTCCGTTCACAAAGTCCGACGCCTGCGACGCCAGAAACACCGCCGGCCCGGCCAGGTCCCCGGGCACGCCCCACCGGCCCGCGGGGGTGCGGGCTTTTAAAAAGGCGTCAAAGGGATGGGCGCTGCCGTCCGGCCCGGGCCGGCGCAAAGGCGCGGTCTGGCTGGTGGCAATGTACCCCGGCCCGATGCCGTTGCACTGAATGTTGTGCATGCCGTACTCGGCGGCAATGTTCTTGGTCAGCATCTTCAGCCCGCCCTTGGCCGCCGCGTAGGCGGACACGGTCTCCCGGCCCACCTCGCTCATCAGGCTGCACACGTTGATGATCTTTCCCCGGCCCTTTTCCACCATGCCGGGCAGCACCGCCCGGCTGACCAGAAAGGGCGCGGTCAGGTCCACGTCCACAATGGCCCTAAAATCCGCGGGGTCCATGTCGCACAAAGGCGTGCGCTGAATGCGGCCCGCGTTGTTCACCAGAATGTCCACGCCGCCGGCAACGGCCCGCACCATGGCGTCCACCTGGGCGGCGTCGGTCACGTCGGCCACCAGACCCACGGCGTCCACGCCGGCGGCCCGGTAGGCGGCCACACCCGCGTCCCGGTGGTCGGGCCGGGAGCTGCAGAAGTACAGGTTCGCCCCCGCCCGGGCCAGGGCCAGCCCCATGGCAAACCCGATGCCCGCGGCCCCGCCGGTCACCAGTGCGTTTTTGCCGGAAAGGGAAAACAGTTTCTCCATGACGTCACTCCTCGTCGTTTCCGGCCAGCGCGGCCTCTACACTGTACCGGAAGGACCGCACAAAGGACCCGGTGGAAAAATCCTGGTATCCGTTTGTGTACCACACCGGCGCGTGGCGGCACAAGAGCTCAAAGGCCTCGGCCCACTCGTCCGCCAGGCCGAACACATAGGCGTAGGGCAGGGCGGTGTAAAAGCAGTCGGGGTCGTCGTCCAGCAGCTCGGTCAGCCGGCCGGTGTCCGGCTCTTCCAAAAAGCGGAACAAGGCGCTCAGCCGCGCCGCGGTCACCCGGTGGTAGTCCGTGGGCTCGGCCATCAGCGGGGCCACCAGACACCCGGCCAGCACCAGCAGAAAGGCCGGCACCGTCAGCCACAAAGGCGTGGAGCTGCCCAGCGCGCACGCCGTGCCGCCCGCGCCCGCCGCCAGGGCAAGCGCCGCCCCGGCCCCGGCCCACACGGCCCGGGCCCCGGTGCGCAGAAAACGCCAGCGGCGGAAGGCAAGGCGCGCCAGCACCGCCAGAAGCACCAGCGGCACACAGGCGGCCAGCGCCCGGCCCACACCGGCCCGGCTCAGACACAAAAACAGCAGAAGACACCCGGCGAAGGGCCACGCCATGCTCCACAGGCCCGTCCGGTTCCGGTACAGCGCCCGCTGGCCGGAAAAGGAGTCCTGCAGCTGGGCCTTGGCGGTCTCCAGCCCGTCGGAAAAGCCCTGCCCGGGCCTTGTCAGATGGCACAGCGTCTTCCCGCCGGCAAACAGCGCGCCGAACACCGTGCGCTCAAAGGCGGGGGCGTTTTCGGGCAGCTCCCGCCGCTTTTCCAGCACCAGAGGCGTCTGGTCCGGGTCGCCGCCGTCCCACTCGTCGCTGGAAATGGTCAGAAAGCCCCGCCGCGCAAAGTCCAGGATCAGGCTCAAAAGGTCCCGGTCGTCGGCCTCGCCGTCCATCAAAAAGCCGGCCTGTGCGCTGGAGACGTCCTCCGGCAGCACAAATTCCGGCCGGGCCTGCACCGGGCGGCGCAGCGCGCGCAGCGCCCGCGCCAGCACCCACAGCCCCGCGGCCGCAGCCAGAATGCCGAATACCCACACCGCGGCGGGCGTGGGCTCCACCGCCTGCCGGCCCACGCCGGCGGCCAATCCAATCACGTTCATAAGGCGCACCCTCTTTCCTGGCACAAGTATAGCATATTTGGCCCCCTGTGGCTATTTTTTTTCGCCGCCCCGCCCGGAACCCGGCAACTTTTCCCGCCGGGTTGCAAAACAACGTAAAATCCGGTATGATAGTCTCTGATTTTGATAAGAAGGAGAGCGCATATGATTGCATTGCTGAGAAAATATTTCTGGGTGCTGTTCGTGGCCATGGTGCCCATTGTGGAGCTGCGCGGCGCGGTGCCCATCGGCGTGGGCATGGGCCTGCCGCTGGTGCCCACCTACCTGGTGGCCGTTCTGGGCAACATGCTGCCGGTGCCCATCATTCTTCTGTTCGCAAAGCGGGTGCTGCTCTGGTGCACCACCTGGCCCGGAGCGCTGGGCCGCTTCTTTACGAAGATTTACGAAAAAGGCGTGAAAGCCGGCGACAAAATGCAGGAAAAGGCGGGCCGGGGCATCTACTGGGCGTTGTACCTGTTTGTGGCCATCCCGCTGCCCGGCACCGGCGCCTGGACCGGATGTCTGGCGGCCACGCTGCTGGACCTCAAATTCTGGCCCAGCGTGGCGGCGGTTCTGGCGGGTGTCATGACCGCCGGAATCATCATGCTGCTGACTTCCATGGGCCTGTTCGGCGCACTCGGCATGCTGTTTTAATGCGTGAGAAAATCCCCGCGTTTCCCGCGGGGATTTTTTTTTGAAGTTTTTTGAAGAAATCCGTCCCTCTGGTCCGTTACATAGACAGAAGGGCAGCGAAAAGGTGGTGAGGCGCGGTGCGCCGGCAATGAACAACGAACAATTTACGCAAATGGTGCGCCAGTACGAGCGGCTTGTGTACACCATCTGTTACCAGTTTACCAAAGACCACCAGATGGCCGAAGACCTGGCTCAGGAGACCTTTTTAGCCGCCTACAACCACCGGGACGACTGCCCTGTCGAATCCTGCAAACCCTGGTTGGCCCGCATCGCCGCCAACAAGGCCAAGGATCATCTGAAGAGCGCCTATCACCGCCGGGTGCAGGCCACCGAGGACGACACCATGGCCCTGATGGCCGCCCCGCCCGGCACCGGGCCCGAGGACGTGGCCATCGACAAAGACGGCGCTCTTCGCATCGAGGCCGAAATCCGGGCCCTGAAAGAACCCTATCACAAAGTGTCGGTGCTGTATTTCCTTGAGGAAAAGAGCATCGACGAAATCGCCCGCAGGCTGGACCGGCCGCCCAAGACCGTGCACACGCAGCTGTACCGGGCAAAACAAATGTTGAAAACCGCACTGGAAAGGGGGAAGAAGTGACATGGAGCTTTTTCTGGAAAACGGACATCTGACCGACGAGGCCCTGCGCGCCGCCGTGGACGGCGCCCTGGATGAGATGGGCCGGCTGGAAGTGGCCGAACATCTGAGCTTCTGTGACGCCTGCCTTGTTCGCTATACCGACCTTTTGGAGGACGACGTTCTCCTGACCCCGTCCCAGCCGCTGACCGAGGGCGTGATGGAGCGTGTGCGCCGCAAGGTGGTGCGCCTGTTCTTCAACCGGTACGCGGCCGCCGCCGCGGCGGTGGTGCTGGCCGTGACCTTCTGGAGCACGGGCCTGTTCAAAGACATCAGCACCATCCGCGTCCGGGAACCCGAACCCCCCACCACGCAGAGCGAGCGGCATACGGAGCTGCCTGCCGCCACCCGCATCAACGCCTTTTTCCGCAACGCATCCTACCAGCTGAACCAGAGCATTACAAGCCTGTTTGAATAAGGAGAGAAAAACACTATGAACCGCAAAAATGGATTTTGGACCTTCTGCTTCGCCTTCATTCCCGGCGGCGGCCAGATGTACCAGGGATATATGAAACGGGGCCTGTCCCTGATGGGCCTGTTCGTCTTCGTGATCTTCCTCATCTCGTTTCTGGGCCTGGGGCTGCTGGCCCTGGCGCTGCCGGTGATCTGGGCCTATTCCTTCTTTGACACCTTCAACATCCACGGCCAGACCCCCGAGCAGGCGGCCATGAACCCCGACCGCTACATGATCGACCCCGCCAGCCTGGTGGGCGAGAACGGCCGCCGGCTGTTGAACCGCCGCCACAAAATCATCGGCTGGGCGCTGGTTTTAATGGGCGTGTACGCGCTGTACGCAAACTTTGTGCGCCCGGCGCTGTGGAATCTGGTGTACACCTTCAACCTTGTCTGGCTGCAGAACCTGCTGGACAGCCTGTCCACGCTGGTGGTGGCGCTGCTGCTGGTGGGCCTGGGCGTGTACCTTCTGCGGGGCGGCGCGGCAAAACCCGCCGACGACGAAGACTACACCGCTTTTAAAGGAGGGGACGTGCAATGAGCGAAGAGCAGAACCTTCCCGAAACCGCCGTGGCCGAACCCCCTGCAGCGGCACAGCCCGAAGCCCCGCAACCCCGGCGTGTGCGCCGGGTGGGCACCACCACCATGGGCCTGACCATGATCGTGGCGGGCATCGCCATCACCGCCGGGCTGTTGAACCCCGCGCTGGACTTTTCGCTTTTGTGCAAGCTGTCGCCCCTGATTCTGGTGGCTTTGGGCGTGGAGGTGTTGTTTGCGTCCTTCACCGCCAAACAAGCAAGGCTCAAGTATGACTTTCTCAGCATGCTGGTGTGCGCCGTTCTGGTGTGCGCGGCTCTGTGCGGGGCCGCGGTCGCGCCGCTGATGCAGTACTACGGCCCGGCCCATCAGCAGGCGGAAGCCGAGCTACAGGACCAGTGGTACGACGAGCTTCTGACCGAGCTGGGCGGTCTTGCGCAGGTGGCCGATTTCTCCAGCGGCCTGTACGCGGACGAGTGGATCAATGCGTCCCAGCTGCGCAAGGAGGGCTTTGAGGCGGTGAGCTCGGCCCATGTGTACGTGCGGCTGAAAGGCCCCTACACCGACCGGGACGCCTTTTTGGAAGACTGCCGCGCAATCGTTGAGGGCGTGCAGCGCACCTCGGTGGAAACACCCTACCTGGAAGTGAACTGGGACGGGGAAGAGGGGTACTTCCATTTGAATCTGGACGGCCCCTTCGCCTGGCAGCAGAGCGACCTTTCCACCTGCGTGAGCGAGGGCGTGTACGAGACATCCGAAGGGGATTACGTGGAGTAAATCCTTTGTAAAAAACAGGCAAAGCGCGCGTGAGAAGTGGTTCTCCGCGCGCTTTTTTTGTCCAAAGCGGTTGTGATTTTCGCCCCGGAATGTTACACTGGAAACGGTATTTTAGAAAAAGAGGTGTGCATTTGTGGGCATTTTGAAGGGGTATTCCAAAGAGGAGAAGAGCTGGATGATGTACGACTGGGCCAACAGCGCCCATTCGGTGATCGTGGTCACCATCCTGCCCATTTTCTTCAACACCATCGCCACCGAGCGGGGCATGAGCCTGTGGGGCTTTGCCACCAGCGCCGCCATGCTCATTGTGGCGGTCATGGCGCCCATCATGGGAGCTTTCGGGGATTTCAAAGGCTGGCGCAAAAAGCTGTTTTTCGCGTTCATGATGCTGGGCGTGGCCGCCTGTGCATTCCTGGCCTTCACTCCGCTGATGGACTTGTCCGACCCGGCGGGTACCGAGCGGGTGGCCATGCTGATTCTGTTTTTGTACATCGTCAGCACTATCGGTTTTGCCGGGGCCAATTTGTACTATGACAGCTTTCTCAACGACGTGACCACCCCCGAGCGCATGGACAAGGTCTCCACCATGGGCTACGGCATGGGCTACATCGGCGGCTCCACCATTCCGCTGCTGATCTTCCTGGTGCTGGTGGCCGTGGGCGTGGATATGATGAAGGCCATGGCCTTTGCCTTCGGCCTCACCGCCGTGTGGTGGTTTGTGTTCAGCCTGCCCCTTTTGAAAAACGTGGAGCAGAAAAGCTGGCAGGAGCCGGACCCCCATCCGGTGCGCAGCAGCCTGAAAAAGCTGGCCGGCACCGCCCGGGAGATCTATCACCACAAGGGCATGTTCGTGTATCTCATCGCCTATTTCTTCTACATCGACGGGGTCAACACCGTCATCCACATGTCCACCAGCTACGGCGACACCCTGGGGCTGGACTCCACCAAAATGCTGCTGGCGCTGCTTTTGGTGCAGGTGCTGGGCCTGCCCTTCTGCCTTGCCTATATCAAGCTGTCGGAAAAATTCGGCGCCCGGTTCATGGTGGGCGTGGGCATCGGCATCTACTGCTTCATCACGGTGTTCGCTTTCTTCATCAGCAAAGAATGGCACTTCTGGCTGCTGGCCATTCTGGTGGCCACCAGCCAGGGCGGCATTCAGGCCCTCAGCCGCAGCATGTTCGGCAAAATCATTCCCGATAAATCCCGCACGGGTGAGTTCTTCGGCTTCTACGACATCTTCGGCAAGTTCTCGGCCATCATCGGCCCCACGCTGGTGGGCATCACCTCCACCGTGGCCTGCGACGTCATCCACAGCGCCGATCCCGCGCTGGACGCCGCCGCCGTGGAAGCCCAGGCCGCGCCCTGGGGCGTGCTCAGCATTCTCATCGTGTTCCTCATCGGCGGCTTTACCTATTTCTTTGTGCTGCCGAAATACTTGAAAAAGGATTGATTCCATGCCCGAGGCATATACCCATATCCGCATCGCCCGGGCCGCGCAGAAACTGGCGGCCCAGCCGGTGGCCCGCCAAAGCGCCTATGAAATGGGGGCGCAGGGGCCGGACCCGCTGTTCGCCTACAAGGTTTTGTCCAAACACAAACCCTGCGATCTGGCGTCTCTGGGCGACCGCATGCACGAAGAGCAGTGCGGCGCCTTTCTGCGCAGTCTGGTGTTCCGGGCCTTCACCCCGGCCCAGCGCAGTTACGTGATGGGCTTTCTGGCCCACTACGCCGCCGACGCCACCATCCATCCTTATGTGGCGGCCCTCACCCAGCCCGGCGCGCTGTACGGCCGCGCCTACGGCCACGGCTTCTGCGAAGTGGCCATGGACAGCTATTTTCACGAGAAAGATCAGGGCAGTCCCGCCGTCCCGGCAGACGAGGCCGCCCCGGGCCTGTACACGGTCGACCTGGCCGAAGTGACCGAGCTTCTGTACGCCTGCATTCTGGAAGTGTACGGCGAAGACATCCCCCGGGAAGCGCTGGCCGACGCCTTTCATGACTTCCGCTGGCTGCACGGCATGTTCTGCTCGCCCAAAGGGGGCAAGCGGATGGTGGTGCGCCTGGCCGAGACGCTGGTGCTGCACAAGCCCGGCTGGGGCCTGTCCCACATGACCCCCGCCGCCCAGCCCAAAGAGGGTTTTCCTGACCGCTGGCACGACCCCCATGCGGACCGGGACATGGAGGGCGGCCCCGACCAGCTGGCCGAACAGGCCGCGCATCTGGCGGCCGAGTACCTGCGGGAGGCAAACGGCTATTGGCAGGGCCTGGGCAGCAAGGAGCGCCTGGCCCAGAAGGTGGGCGACCGCAGCTATACCACGGGCCTGTTGAGCCGCCCGGCCCCGGAGGCGGCCGTCCATGAAGCCTGACAAAGATTCTCAGCAGAGCTTCCCCGCGGCCCTGCCCCTGGGCCTGTGCCTGGGCGCGGGGCTGGGCACCCTTTGGGACAATCTGGCCCTGGGCGTTTCCCTGGGCCTTCTGTTCGGCCTGGCGCTGTCCCGCCTGCGGCTCAAATGAAAAAATGGCGTGAAAAAATCAGCGAAAGGCCCCCCGCACTTGGCGCGGAGGGCCTTCTGTGTTATACTGAGAGAAATCGCGCAAAGGAGACTTTTTCATGCACCGTCCCATTTAAAAACAAACAGCGTTCCGTTGGGCCCGCCGTCTGCACGGGGCCCTGTTTTGCCGCGCCTGTTTTTAAATAAGGAGGAACGGTATGAAACCATCTTCCCGCGGGGTGTTCCTCATGTGCCTTGTGTCCTTTTTGCAGGGCATGGTGTTTTACGCCCCCGTTGCCGCGCTGTACCGCACGCAGGCAGGGGTCAGCCTGGGGCAGATCGCCCTCATCGAAAGCATTTCCTGGCTGGTCTCCCTGGCGCTGGAAATTCCTTGGGGCCTTGTCACGGCCCGCATCGGGTACCGGGCGTCCCTCATGGCGTGCTGCGGCGTTTACTTTGTGTCCAAACTGGTGTTCTGGCAGGCGGATTCCTTCGGGGACTTTTTGACCGAGCGCCTGCTGCTTTCCCTGGTCACCGCGGGCCTGTCCGGCTGCGACAGCGCCTATCTGTACCTGTGCGCGGGCAAAAACGCCCACCGGGCCCTGGGCTTTTACGAAGCGCTGGGCATGGCGGGCCTGCTCACCGCCAGCGCCGTGTTCGCCCTGTTCGTGGGCGACGCCTACCGTCTGGCGGCTCTGCTCACCGTGGGCAGCTACGGGCTGGCGGCCCTGGCCGCTCTGGCATTGCCGGGCGTTCCCGCCCCGCCCCGTCAGACGGCGTTGCGCCAGCTGGGGTGCCTGGCCGCTCAGCTGAAGGCAAAGCCCCGGTTCGCTTTGTTCATTGTGGCCGGGGCCCTGCTGGCCGAGAGCGCCCAGTTCGTCACCGTGTTTTTGAGCCAGCTTCTGTACGCGGAAAAGGGCTTCGGCCCCACGGCCCTCACCGGGGCCTATCTGGCGTGCACCGCCGTGGGCCTGTGCGCGGGCGCGTCCCACGCAGTCACCGCCCGGCTGGGTGCCAGAACCCTGGGTCGGGTCTGCTTTTGGAGTGCCGGGTGCGTGTGCGCCGTGCTGTCCTTCGGAACCTCTGCCCCCTTGGCAGTGGCCTGTGTGCTGGCGCTGCGGGCCGCGGCGGACGTGTACCGCCCCTGGGAGCTGGCCCGTCAGAACGCCTGCGCCCTGCGCTGGGGCCCGCCCAGCGTGCTGGTGTCCGGCTATTCCATGCTGGCGGGGCTGGTGTCCAGCGGCATGAACGCCGGTTTGTCCCGGGCGTCGGACGTGTCCCTGTCCGCGGCCTGCGCCGCCTGCGCCGGTGCCTGTGTGCTGGCAGCATTTTTGTTTGAGGCGGGCTTTTCCGCCCAATCCACTGAATCAAAGGAGAATCCATCATGAACCCTCGCTTGAATGTGACCCAGAAAACCTACTACGCCCTGGGCGTGCTGGCCTCGGTGCTGAACCTGGCGGGCAGCGCCCTGTATTTGGCGGGCGTCTACGCCTCGCCGCTGTTCAACATCGCGTCCTTTCTGGCCGGCGCCATGATGCTCATGACCGGCGCCTGCGCCGGCGTCAAGACCCGCACGGGTCAGTTCAGCCTGGCGGCCACGGCGCTGGCGGTGTTTTCCCTCATGGGCGGCATTCCCGCCAAGCTGGGCGGCGCGCTGGCCTGGCCCTGCTTCGCCGTGCCCTACTGGAAACAGGCCGAGCCCGTGCACACCATGGTGTTCCTCACCTTTTTGGCCGGCGGCGTGCAGCTGGTGTTCAGCTTTGTGCCCCTGCCCGCAGCCATGAAAGCCTGCCTTGCCATCGTGTTCGCCGCCGTGCAGCTGGTGCTGGCCTATCTTCTGTATTGCGGCGAGCGGGACAAGGCCGAATAACCGCGCCTGTCCATGCATATCCATAGGGACAAGGAGGGAAACGACCTTGCGCTTTCTGAAATTGCTTGTGTGCGCCGTTCTGTGTGCGGCGCTTCTGGCCGGGTGCGCTTCGCCCGCATCCGACGCTTCGTCCAAACCGGATTTCACCCAGGTGCCCGAGGGCTGGTCCGATGTGAAGCCCGCCGAATACCGGGCCGTGTGGATCAGCTATCTGGAGTGGCCCCTGCTGGACACTTCTTCCGCCGACGCCTTCACCGCCTCGGTGGGTTCCCTGTTGGATAACTGTAAAGGCCTTGGCCTGAACACTGTCATCGTGCAGGTGCGCCCCTTTGCGGACGCCGTCTATCCCAGCAAATATTTCCCCTGGAGCCATCTGGTCACCGGCACCCAGGGCGCCGCCCCGGACTACGACCCGCTGGCCATTTTCGTGGCCGAAGCCCGCGCCCGGGACCTTTCCATTGAGGCCTGGTTCAACCCCTACCGGGTGTCGCTGAACGATCAGATGCCCCCGGCCCTGGCCGATACGTCTCTTGCGTCCACCCATCCCGACTGGGTCAAAGAGGCCAACGGCGGGCTGTACCTGGACCCCTCCCGGCAGGACGTGATGGACTACATCTGCGCCGGGGTGGAAGAGGTGCTGCGGGGTTACGACGTGGACGGCGTGCAGTTCGACGACTATTTCTACCCCACCACCGAGGAGAGCTTTGATCTGGCCGAGTTCGAGGCCTCGGGCACGCAGCTGTCCCTGGCCGACTGGCGGCGGGACAACGTGAACCGCCTTGTGAAACAGGTGTACAGCACCGTGCACGCCGTGGCCGGGGAAACCGGCCGGAACTTGCGATTCGGAATTAGTCCTCAGGGGAATAATGATAATAATTATAACGGACAGTATAGTGACGTGGGCCTGTGGCTGTCCACGCCGGGCTACGTGGATTACGTGATGCCCCAGGTGTATTGGGGCTTTGACTACCGCACCCAAAGCGGGTCGGACCGGTACGCCTTTGCCAACATCGCGGCCGAGTGGGCGTCCATGCCCCGGGCCGAGGGCGTGCAGTTGTACTTCGGGCTGGGGGCCTACCGCATCGGCGACGGGGACGGCTCGTCCGCGCCCAGCGAGGAGTGGAACAGCGGCCGCAATCTGGCGGACATGGCGGCGGCGCTGGCCCAGAACGGGTACGGCTACAGTTTGTACCGGTACCAGTCCCTGTTTGCCAACAGCGCCTGGCCCCAGCTGGCCGAAGCCGAGTGCGCGGCGCTGCGCCAGGTCAACGGCGTGTAAAGGAGAAAACCCCCGCTCCCATCGGGAGCGGGGGTTTTTCAGGCACAGCCGCGTTTGACGGCCAAAATCTGCGATGCTATAATCATTGCACGAAATGTTTGACAGAAAGGTTGATGGAAATGAACCGCGTTCTTTCCGCTCTCACGGCAGCAGCGCTGTGCGGCGCTCTTGCCGCCTGTTCGGCGCCCGCTTCTTCTTCCACTGCGGCGCCTTCTTCCTCGGCGCCTTCTTCGGCCCCGTCGTCGGTGTCTCAGACGGCGGAATCGGTGCCCGCGTCCTCTTCTTCTGCGGCGGAATCCGTGTCCGAAGCGCCGGCGGAGCTGAGCAGTGATCTCGCCAGCCTGCAATTTCGCTGCAACGGCCGGGTGTGCACCCTGCTGGACACCACGGTCAGCCAGCTGGGCCTGCATTTTGCCGAGGCCGATCTGACCGCGCCCGTGGAGCCCTGGACCCTCGCCGGGGGTACCTACCGCGATGGGGGAATCGAAATTTCCGAGATTCTGAACCCGTCCGACGAACCCGCGCCCGCGGGCGACTGCGTGGTGATGAGCCTTTGGGCGGACCTGACCGAAGGGGCCGACTTCCAGCTTCCCGGCGGCATTGCCCTGGGCAGCACGCCCGAGCAGGTGGAAGCGGCCTGGGGTCCCGCCACCCGCAGCGATTCCACCGGCGACAGCGGTTTTTTCCTGCAGTATTATCTCATGGACAACGGCAACGCGGATTCGCTGGTGGTGGTGGATCTGAGCTTCGGTGAAAACGGTCTGGAAAGCGTGAGCTATCTTCAGAACATCCAGCTGGATTACTGGAATCCCTTTGAGCTGGATTCCTGGCAGATGAGCGTCATGTAACACAAAAAACCGGGCTTCCCGAAAGGGGAAGTCCGGTTTTGCTTTTGAAAAAATCAGCCCACAAATTTGGAACCGTTCCACTCCTTGCAGCGAATGCCCCGGGCGCGCAGCGCTTCGCACAGTTTTGCGCCGTTTTTGCCGGTGCCGGGGTTCTCGGCCTCGTCGTAGTGGTAGGGGATGACCAGCGCCGGCGCGTGGGACATTTCGGCAATCTGGTCGGGCACCGTGTGCTCAAAGTCCGGCATGTTCCAAATGCCGTCGCAGCACACGAACAGAATGTCGCAGCGCACGTCGTCGTCCAGTACGTCCGTGTCGCCGGACAGATACCACCGCACGCCGCCGAACTCCAGCAGCAGCCCGAAGCCGAAGCCCTCGGGGTGGTTCTTGTTCTCGGCCACCAGAGGGGTCACCATGGCCCCGCACTCAAAAACCACAGTGGGGGAGATGCCCGTCACAGTGGTGATGTAATCCGGGTCCACATCAAAATCCGCCTGCAGAAGCCGGCTCACCTCGGCGGTGGTGGCAAAGCAGGTGTCTTCTTTTTTCACCCGGGCGATGTCTTGCGGCGAATAGTGGTCGCCATGGCTGTGGGTGATGATGACAAGGTCCGCGTCCTGGGGGCGGTCCTCGATGCCGTAGGGATCTACGTAAATCACCACATCGTCCTGTTCAAAGCAGACGCAGCCGTGCTTCACAAAACGCACAAGTTGAAGGGGGTCCATAAAACAGCTCCTTATTTTTTGTTTGTATATTTTTTAAAATGTAGTATAATAGGCATGATATCGTTAAGCCTACATAGGTACACCCCCCATTGTAGCGAGTTTTCCCGAAAAAGTCAAAGACCGGAGGAACATTTGGATGAAATTCGTTAAAAAACGTTTTCTGGCCCTGCTGGCAGCTGTGTGCGCCGCGGCCCTGTGCCTGAGCCTGACCGCCTGTGGCGGCGAGGCCACCGCCACCACCGAAGAAGAGGACGCCAGCGTGGCCGAAGAGGATATGATCTACGCCGAGGCCGGCGGTTCCATCACCCTGCCCGAGGGCGTTGCCATGCCCGAGGAGAACAATGCCTTTGTGTCCCAGCTCAACGGCGACACCCTGGCCGGCGCCTTTAAAAACGCCACGTCCAACTACAAAACCACGGGCTACTTTACCACGGGCGGGTCCATCACCGTCACCGTCAGCGGCGAGCTGTTCACCGACGGCGTGGATACCCGGTGGAAAGACGCCACCTTCTCTCTGTGGAAGCAGGGCGAAAACACCACCCACTACGTGAGCACCGTCCACTGGACCGCGGACGGCACCACCCAGACCTACACCTTCACCGGGCTGGAGCCGGGCGTTCCCTACCGGGTGGCGTTCACCTACAGCGACGTGTATCAGTACAAACTGTCGGCCACGTTCAACATCACGGGCATCGTGGCGGAAACCGACAGCGAGGATCTGGAGCTGAACGAGGCGTAATATGGGCGACTGGAAGCGGATGAAATGGCTGCCCGCGGGCGCGGGCGCGCTGCTGTGCGCTTTGGGTCTGGCGGCGCTGATCTGGCCGATGGCGGTCATGAGTCTGCTGCCGGTGCTCATCGGTTTGTGCGTGCTGGTGCTGGGCGTCACCGAAGTGGCGTACCGGCTGTGCCTGCGCGCCGCCGGCGAAGAGGGCGGCCCGCCCCTTCTGCAGGGCCTGGCGGCGCTGGCCGTGGGTCTGGTGCTGCTTTTGAACCGCAGCGTGTCCATTGTGTTTCTGGGCGTGGTGCTGGCGCTGTGGCTGTTTGTCAGCGCGGTGCTGCGCGGCCGCCTGGCGGTGCAGCGCGCCCGGGCCGGCCTGCCCTGGGGCAGTCTCGCGGCGGACGGCGGGCTGAAACTTCTTTTGGCGCTGTTCATGCTGCTGCGCCCGGTGAAAAGCATGAGCCTGTGGACCCAGATTCTGGGCGCGGCCTTTCTCATCACCGGCGTGTCGGTGATTCTGTCGGCGCTGTATTTTGACAAAGCCTTTCACGATACCGACGACTTTTAAACGTTAAGTCGGCACTTTGACAGAAAAAAGAGCGGATTTTGTGTGCACTGTGCGCAGAATTCGCTCTTTGTTTTTTACCTGCCTGCTTTTTCTTGCACACGGGCGGATGCCCGTGGTATGATGAAGCCAAACAGAGAGGAGCGATGCCTTTCATGGTGGAAAAGAAAATCCGGTCCGCGCTGCCCTTGTACCTGGCGGCCGCGGCCTTTCTGGTGTGCAGCGCCGCGCTGCCCATCGACCAGTGGTGGGCCATTCTGGCGGCGGCGGCCGTCTGTGCGGCGGTGTACTTTGTGGCGGACAAAAAGATTCCGCCCCGCACGGTGTACGTCAAAGCCGAGTACCAAACCGGCAGCGAGGAGCTGGACGCCATGCTGAAACAGGCCGGCGACCAGCTGGACGCGCTGCATACGCTCAATGAGCGCATTCCCGGCGCGGCCCTCAGCGCCGCTATCACCCGCATGGAGACTGCCGGCGCGGCCATTGTGAAAAAGCTGTCCGAAGAGCCGGACAAAGCCCGGGCCGCCCGCCGTTTTCTCACCTATTACCTGCCCACGGCCGTGAAGGTGCTCACCGCCTACGCGGACCTGGAAGCCGCCGGCGCGCAGGGCGAGAACGCCAGGGCACTGGCCGCCCAGGTGGAGCAGAACGCGGACACCATCGCCAAAGCCTTTGAGGCCCAGCTGGACAGCCTGTTTGCCGGCCAGGTGCTGGACGTTTCCACCGACCTGGAAGTGCTGGAAGCCATGGCCAAAAGCGACGGATTGTCCGATTCCCCGAATCTGACCCTTTAAAAGAAAGGATGAACGAATATGGAACAGCAGAAACCCGAACTCACATTGGATATGCCCACCCCCACTCTGACGCTGGACAGCACGCCCGCCACCCCGGCGGACGCCCAGGAGAAAGTGGACCCTGTGGTGCTGGACGAGCAGAGCCTGTCGGAAGAAGAGCGCCGTCAGGTGGAGGACTTTGCCCAGAAAATCGATTTGACCAATTCCACCCAAGTGCTGCAGTACGGCGCTTCCAGCCAGAAAAAGGTGGCGGATTTCTCCGAGAGCGCTCTGGAGAACATCCGCACCAAGGACCTGGGCGAAGTGGGCGACATGATCACGGGCCTTGTCACCGAGCTGAAAGGCTTTGACGCCACCGCCGAGCAGCCCAAGGGCATTCTGGGCTTCTTCAAAAAGGCCGGCAACCAGATCGAGGAGCTGAAGACCCGCTACGCCAAGGCCGAGACCAACGTGGAGCGCATCGAGGGCATGCTGCAGGACCATCAGGTCCAGCTGCTCAAGGACATCGCCATGCTGGACAAAATGTACGAGATGAACACCGTCTATTACAAGGAGCTGACCATGTACATCGTGGCCGGCAAGAAGAAACTGGCCGACGTGCGCGCCAACGAGCTGCCCAAGCTGGTGGAAAAGGCCAAGGCCACGGGCCTGGCCGAGGACGCTCAGGCCGCCAAGGATCTGGAGGATATGTGCACCCGCTTCGAGAAGAAGCTGTACGATCTGCAGCTCACCCGCAGCGTGTCCGTGCAGATGTCGCCGCAAATCCGGCTCATTCAGTCCAACGACACCATGATGGCCGAAAAAATCCAGACCTCCATCGTGAACACCATCCCTCTGTGGAAAAGCCAGATGGTGCTCAGTTTGGGCCTTGCCCATTCCCAGCAGGCCATCGAGGCCCAGCGCGCGGTCACGGACATGACCAATGAATTGCTGCGCAAGAACGCGGCGGCCCTGAAGCAGGGCACCGTGGAGGCCGCGAAGGAGTCCGAGCGGGGCATCGTGGATCTGGAGACCCTCAAGCAGACCAACCAGAGCCTGATCGAGACCCTGGACGAGGTGGTCAAAATCCAGACCGAAGGCCGGGCCAAACGGGCCGCCGCCGAGCAGGAGCTGGGCCGCATTGAGGGCGAGCTGAAATCCAAGCTGCTGGAGATGGCCCAATGAGCAGAAAGTGGACGGAGAACCGCGCTCTGGCCGCACTGGTGCTGATCGCGGCGGTGCTGCTGGGCGTGGTCGGGCTTGGCTGCGTCAAGGTGAAGAACCTGGCCGCCGGCCCGGTGGAATACTATGAAACCAATATGGCGGCGGACTTCGCCGCCCGGGAATCGGCTGCCCAGTCTCTGCTGACCCTGGCCCAGGGCCAGGTGGAGGACAGCCTTGTGCAGCAGGCCCAGACAGCGCTGGACCAAAGCCGCGCCGCCGAGACTCCCGCGGACCGGTACGCCGCGGGCCTGAGCTTGAAAACGGCGGTGGAGCTTGTGTACAACGCCCTGCCCGCCGATGAGCGGGACGGCCAGGGCAGCCCGGCCCAGATGGCCTGGTCCGAGTTCACCAGCCGCACGGCCATTCTGTCCCACATGGTTCCCGAATACAACGAACAGGCGCGCGCTGCGGCCCAGCGGCTGTCGGGCTTCCCGGCATCCCTGTGGGCAACGCTGACGGGCGCCCAGGCAAAGGAGATGGTCGCATGAAAGCAATTCGACGCCTGACGGCTCTGGCGGCGTGCGCGGCACTGGCCGTGGCGCTGGCCGCCCCGGCCATGGCGCTGTTGAGCCCCACCTCGGATTTTTACGTCAACGACAACGCGGGCGTTCTGTCCTCTTCCACCGAGCAGGACATCGTGGAGAAAAACGACGCTCTGTACGCGGCCAGCGGCGCCCAGATCGTGGTGGTCACGGTCAACGACACCGAGGGCCTGGGCGCAGCGGAGTATTCCTATCAGCTGGCCAACGACTGGGGCATCGGCTCGGCCCAGGAGAACAACGGCGTGCTGCTGCTGTTGTCCATCGGCGAGCAGGACTACCAGTGCATTCAGGGCTCCGGCCTTGAGGACACCCTGCCCACCATGACCCTCAGCCGTATTTTACAGGAAGATCTGGAGCCGGACTTTGCCGCCGGCGATTACGACGCGGGCGTGCAGAAAACCTTCAACGCCCTGTATGAGCAGGTGTGCTCCATCTACGGGCTGGACCCGGCCAATCCGAGCGCGGGCCTCGCGCCGGGCTATGAGCCGGACCACTCCACCGCCTCCACCGGCCTGTTCGGGCTGGGCCTGGCGGCGATGGTGCTGCCCTTCGGCGCATTGATTCTGGTTCTGGTGGTTTTGTCCAGCCTGCGGCCCCGGTACGGCCGTCGCTATTACGGCCGACCCTATCCGCCCCGGCCTCCCTACCGGCGTCCGGGCCCGCCTCCCCCTCCTCCGGGCATGTGGGGCGGCATGATGGGCTCCTCGCACCGGCGTCCGCCCCGGTCGGGCGGCAGCTTCCGCATGGGCGGGGGCGGCTCCTTCCGCAGCGGCGGTGGTTTCCGCGGCGGCGGTGGCGGCGGCTTCCGTGGCGGCGGCGCAGGCCGCGGCCATTGAGCTTCCCAATCGAACAAAAATCCCCCGCGCACACGGCGCAGGGGATTTTTTGTTTTGCGCGGCCCTTTCGGATGCAACTCGGTAACAATCGGGGTGTAAAATGGCGGCGGAAAGGGGAGAGGGGCCGTGAAAAAATGGTTGTTTGCGCTGCTGGCAGCGTTTCTTTTGACCGCCGGGGCCCCCTGTGCCCCGCAGACGCAGTTTCCCACCATGGCCCGCATCCGCTGGGAAGAGGCGGACGGCGCCACGGTCCTGACGGTGGAGCGGGACGGCGATGTCTGGCGATTGCAGGCTGTCCGGTGCGGCGAAAAGGGCGAAGTGCGCCGCACAGCCCGGGCCGTCACCCGGGACCGGGACCCCGCCCGTCAGGCGGACCGGCTGGTGCAGAAGGTGCGGGCCCCACATTGAGCAAAAAGCGGCGCTGTTTTGGTGAACACCGATAAGGAAGTATCAAAATCATACTAACTTAACGGTTGATAAACAGGATGCAAAAAATGGCGAGTGAAACTTTACGTTCACTCGCCGTTTTTTATACTTCGTTAGAATCAATATTACCAACAATGAAACGACTTTTTTCCAGTATTCGATCAATGGATGAAACTATTTGTCCCATGATAGTAATATAATTATCCAAATCTCCATCCAAAAAACGAATGGCTTGGTTTAGCGTTCTTTCCATGCCTATATTATTAAGTGAAGTTTTCTTCATGGTTTCTACTGATGAACAGCTTTCATCAATTGCTTTTTGCATTCTTTTTAATGATTTCAAATAAGCAATGAGGTCTTGAGTATTGTTGGATGCAAATTTATTTTCCAAAAGTCCTAATGTATCTTTTTCAATTTTCGTCCATAATTCAATATATGATTGATTGTATAAACGTAACTTAGAACTGAAAGTTTCAATATATTTTGCAACCTTTTTAGCCTCTTTACGAACAAAACTATCCGCATCATATATTGCCTGAACAATATCTTTGAGAATATTCTGTTGATTGTCTTCCTCTCCAGCGTGCGAAAACAGAAAATCCTCTTCAAATTGGCGTTTTAGCATTTCATATATTTCAAAAAACTTATCTTCGAACGGCATTATCACAAATACTTTTTTCTTTTCCATTATGCAAAATCCTTCCTATGTTGTCCGTTTTTACATTTAAATTATACCATGCGTAATATGTTTTCTCAATGCTAATGATGAGTTTTATACATTCGGTAGGAATCAGTGATTTGTACGTCATGACAAGTTGACTTATGATAGGCACAAAAGTTGGTATGTATTCGGAAAATCAGTTTTTCTACGCATTTCAAACGGTGTTTACAAGGGGATGAATGGTAAGATACTTCCAGCTACATGACCATGCCAGAAAGCCCCGGTAACATCGGACTATCGTCCATGCGCTGGATAAATCCAGCGGTCATCGCAGGCAGAAGATTGAACTAGTCTGGAACTTTATCAGAGAAGTCAACCTGCCGGGCGACGATCAGACCGTGGACGGCAGAGAAAAGGCAGGGCGGCATGACTTTTCAGCCATGCCGCCCTGCGACAATCAAATTACTTCTTATGGCGGCGCTGTTTTCACAGCGCCGCCTTTTGTTTTATCGGTTCAGCTTCCAAACGTGGTACAGCCCGTCCAGCAGCAGGTTGGGGGCCAGCTCCACCTTGCGCTTGCAGTGGGGCACAATCATGCCCGCAATGCCACCAGTGGCCAGCACGGTTTTGATCTCGCCCAGCTCGGCCTCAAACCGGTCCAGCATACCGTCCAGCATGCTGGCAGTGCCCAGCACAATGCCGCTCTGCATGCTCTCCACGGTGTTCCGGCCGATGGCGTGGGCCGGGGGACACAGGGCAAGACCGCCCAGCTGGCTGGCGCCGCTGACCAGCGCGTTCAAACTCAGCAGCACGCCGGGCAGAATGCTCACGCCCCGCACCGCGCCGCTTGCATCCACGGCGGTCAGCTTGGTGGCGGTGCCCAAATCCAGCACTACGGCGGGCAGGGGCCAGGCGGCCCGGGCGGCAATGGCCCCTGCCAGCAGATCGTCCCCCAGCTCGGCGGGATTCTCAATGTCCACGGTCACGCCCGTGCGCAGCTTCTGGCTCAGCACCAGGGGCGACACCCCGCACAGGGTGTTCAGGGCGCGGCACAGCGTGTCGGTGATGGGCGGCACCACGCTGGACACCACCGCGTCCTCCACGTCCGCGGGGCTTTTGTGGTACAGGCGCAGAATGCCCTCCAGCTGCAAAGCGTACTGGTCGGCTTCCAGCTGCTTTTCGGTGGCCAGCCGGGTGGAGAACACCAGTTTCCCCTGTTCGTACCCGCCCATGACAATGTTGGTGTTTCCGATGTCGACTGCAAGGATCATGTTGAAACTCCTTTATATATAAAAGATCCGTTTGTTCCGTTTTTTTATTCTATCACATTTGCCCGCGGGAAAAAAGAGGGATAAACGGCCCGCAAACCTCATACAAATGCAGTAGAACCGGGCGGCGTGCCCGCCTGATGAATCTGCAAGGAGGGAACAGTGGAATGTTTGTTTGTACGTTACGCAAAGGCGGGCTGAAAAAGGTTGCGGCAGTGGCGGTGTGCGGCGTGGCCCTGGCCGCGGTGGCCATCGGAGTGGGAAAAATCTGGCAGAACGAGGATACCGTGGACGTGGCCGCAGGCCAGCCCACCATGGCCCAGCAGATCACCGGCGCACAGGATCTGCAGACGTTTCTGGCCGGATACGGGGTGGAGGTGGACCCCACCAGCGCCGAAGTCACGGCCGTGAAAATTCCCCGCAAGTGGGACGAGAGCTTCCGGGCGTTTCACGACGTTGTGAAGCAGAGCGGCTTTGAACTGACCAAGTGCAAGAACAAAGAGGTGGACAAATGGGTGGTGCCCGTGCCCGCCCAGAGCAACGAGGAGACCACCATGTACGCGGTGGTGCTGGTGTACCAGAACGAGCCAAAGGGCGCGTATCTGTTGCAGAAACCCTCGGGCGAAGTGCTGCCCCTGACGCCCAAAGCCACGGCCAGCGCCGCCCTGACCGAAGAGGAGATCGCGGCCAATGCGGACTTCGGCTCCTCGGCCGTAACGCAGGAGACCGCGGCAGCCCCCGAAGAACAGACCCAGGAGACCGCCGTCATCCCCGAGGACGCCTATCCCACCGAGTAAGCGAAGCCCAAACGCCCGCCGGCCGGCGGGCGTTTTTTGATTTTGAAAGCGCGCCGGGATGTGGTATACTGTGGGAAAAAGCAAACCGAGGGAGGACAGAGCATGCGTCTGGACAAATTCGTGGCCCAGTCGGCCCAGCTCAGCCGCAAGGAGGCCCGGGACGCCATCCGCCGGGGGGCGGTGTGCGTGGAGGGCGCGGTGTGCCGCAAGGCCGAGGCCGAGGTGGCCGACACCGCCGCCGTGACGCTGGCGGGCAAACCCCTTGCCTACGCGGGCCGCTACGTGTATCTGATGCTGGATAAACCCAAGGGCGTGGTCAGCGCCGCCGAGGACGCCCGGGACGTGACCGTGGTGGACCTGGTGCGGGACGCCTATCCCCGGCGGGAGCTGTTCCCCGCGGGCCGGCTGGACAAAACCAGCACGGGCTTTGTGCTGCTCACCGACGACGGGGCCTTTGCCCACGACATTCTGGCTCCCCGCCGCCACGTGCCCAAAACCTACGAGGTGGAATTGGACACTCCCCTGACACAGGAGATGATGGACGGCTTTGCCAAAGGCGTGGTTCTGGCGGACGGCCAGGTGATGCTGCCCGCCGAGGCCCGGCCCGGGAAGAGCGGCCCCTGCAGCGCCGTGGTGGTGCTGCACCAGGGCGTGTACCATCAAATCAAGCGCATGTTCGGCGTGTACGGCGCGGGCGTGCGGGAACTGCGCCGGGTGGCCATTGGCAATTTGTGGCTGGATGAGACCCTGGGCCCCGGCGGCTGGCGGGTTTTGAGTGCGCAGGAAGTGGAAAAAATAACGGCCGGACGTTTACAGAGTTTTCAAAAAATGAACACAACTGTGGATTAAGATGGAAGAAAATCCGCAGTTTCGCAAACGTTTTCCCAATTTACACAATAAACCGCGGCTTATTTTGTTTAAATATGTTGCAAAAGTCAGAAACATTGTGTAAAATAGAGAGCATAGCGGCACCTAATTGTTTATTTTCACCATTTGGCCGGAACCAGCGTCCGCCGGGGTGAGGCCGGAACATACGGACCAGATCATCATAAAAGAAGGGAAAAGGGTTTTATGGCGAACAGGGTTTTTCAGGGCGTGGTTTATCAGATGAAAGACGCGATCGACCGCATGGTCGGCGTGGTGGATGAGACGGGGACCATTATCTCCTGCTCGGACCTGAACCGCATCGGCGAGGTGCGGGACGGCATTGCCGCGGACCGGCTGACCGCCGGCGACACCTTTGTGCGGGACGGATATACCTACCATCTGTTCAGCTCCAACAAGCGCAACGACTACGCGGTGATGGTGGAGGGCACGGACGAGCCGGCCACCCGTTACGCGGCGCTTTTGGCCATCAGCCTGCAGAACATCAAGCAGTACCACGACGAGAAGTTCGACAAGGCCAACTTCATCAAGAACGTGGTGCTGGACAACATCCTGCCCGGCGACATTTACGCCAAGGCGCGGGAGCTGCACTTCGCCACGGACGTGTCCCGCGTGGTGCTTCTCATCCGCGTCACCAGCGGTGCGGACATCTCCGCCTACGACGTGGTGTCCAGCCTGTTCCCGGACAAGCAGAAGGACTTCGTGTTCAACATCAGCGAAAACGACACGGTGCTGGTCAAGGAGATCAAGCGCGGCATCGACCAGCGGGATCTGGAAAAACTGGCGTCCAGCATTGTGGACACGCTGAACGGCGAGCACTACATCAAAGCGGTGGTGGGCATCGGCACGCCCATCGCCAATGTGAAAGATTTGGCCACCAGCTTCAAAGAGGCGCAGATCGCCATGGAAGTGGGCAAGGTGTTCGACACCGAGCGCTCCATTGTCAGTTACGACAACCTGGGCATCGCCCGTCTGATCTATCAGCTGCCCACCACCTTGTGTGAAATGTTCCTCAAGGAAGTGTTCAAGCAGGGCAGCATCGAAAGCCTGGACGCGGAGACTTTGTTCACCATCCAGCGCTTCTTTGAAAACAACCTGAACGTATCCGAAACAAGCCGCGGCCTGTTCGTGCACCGCAACACCCTGGTGTACCGGCTGGAGAAGATCAAAAAGCTCACAGGCCTGGATCTGCGGGAGTTTGACGATGCCATCGTGTTCAAAGTCGCCTTGATGGTGAAAAAATACCTGAGCGCGAACCCGGCGAAATATTAAAAACGCGACCGCTGCGGCCAGAAAAATTTTTTGGACGCAGCGGCAAGTTTTTTGTTCGGCGGCGCACGAAATTCCCCGCGCCGCGCGTATTGCAGATGTAAGGATGGAGTCGTACAATGATCCGTTTTGAAAATGTGAAAAAAGTATACGAGGCAACGGGCAAAAACCCGGAGATCGTGGCGCTGCAGAACGTGAACCTGCACATCCGCAAGGGCGAGTTCGTGTTTGTGCTGGGCCATTCCGGCGCGGGCAAGAGCACCTTTCTGAAGCTGATCCTGCGGGAAGAGGCCGCCACCGAGGGCCGGGTGATCGTGAACGGCCGGGACCTCACCACCATCAAGCCCCGGCAGATCCCCTATCTGCGGCGCAGCCTGGGCGTGGTGTTCCAGGACTTCCGGCTCATTCCCACCATGACCGCCTACGAGAACGTGGCCTTCGCCATGCGTGTGACCAACATCTCCGAGCGCCAGATCAAGCGCCGGGTTCCCTATGTGCTGAACCTGGTGGGCCTGGCCGATAAGGCCCACGCCCTGCCGCAGGAATTGTCCGGCGGCGAGCAGCAGCGCATCGCCCTGGCCCGGGCGCTGGTGCACTCGCCGCCCATCATCATCGCGGACGAGCCCACCGGCAACATCGACCCGGAGCTGAGCGTGGAGATCATGGAGCTTTTGCAGGCCATCAACAGCGTGGGCACCACCGTGGTGGTGGTCACCCATGAGCGGGACCTGGCGCTGCGCTTCCATAAACGCATCATCACCATCGACCACGGCGAGGTCATTGACGACGGCCTGCGCCAAACAAGGGGGGCGCGCGTATGAGATGGTCCAGTTTCAAGTACCTGGTGCGCCAGGGCTGGCACAGCATGATCGCCAACCGCCTGATGACCCTGGCCAGCGTGGGCGTGTTGGCCGCGTGCCTGTTCATCACGGGCGTGGCGCTGCTGTTGAGCGTCAACGTCAACAGCTTTGTGGACGGGCTCAGCGCCCAGAACGAGGTGGAGTTCTTCCTCACCGATGAAACCACTTCCGATCAGGCCGCCCAGCTGCAAACCCAGATTCTGGCCATGGACAACGTGGCCGAGTGCACTTACATCTCCAAAAGCCAGGCGGTGGAGGAGATGAAGACCTATCTGGGCGACGACGCGGACGTGCTCAAGGACTACGAGGGCGAGGGCAACCCCGCCAACCCGCTGCCCGCGTCCTTCCGGGTCACGGTGGCGGATCTGGCCCTTTTGTCCGACACGGTCGGCCGGATTGAAACGCTGCTGGGAGCGTCCGTTTCCAGCGTGCAGTCTCCCACCGAGCTGGGCGCCACTCTGGTGAACCTGCAGCGGGTGGTGGGCGCCGTGGGCTGGGGCCTGGTCATCGTGCTGGGCGTCATCAGCATCGTGGTCATCAACAACACCATCCGCCTGACGGTGTTCGCACGCCGCAAGGAAATCAACATCATGAAATTCGTGGGCGCCACCAACGGGTTCATCCGCCTCCCGTTCTTTGTGGAGGGCATGACCGTGGGCGCCATCGCGGGGCTGGCCGCCTCGCTGCTGGTGGGCGCGGGCTACTGGGGCCTTCTGAAGGCGCTGGCCCAGCCCGAAGCGTCCTGGCTCAGCGAGTTCACCCGCTGCATGCTGCCCTTTGAGACCGTCATGCCGCCCATGGCGGGCCTGTTTGTGGCCTTCGGCATGCTCATCGGCAGCACCGGCTGCGCCACCAGCATCCGCAAGCATTTGAAAGTCTGACATTGGAAAGGAGAGCCATGGAAAAGCGAAAATGGATTGTGCGGGCCGTTTGCCTGGGCCTGACCGTTCTGATGGCGATCACGCTTCTGGCTCCTTTGGCGGGCATCGCCTATGCCGACGAGGAGACCCCCCAGGAAAAACTCGACCGCATTCAGCAGGAACTGCAGGATTTGGAAGATAAAATCGAAGAGACCGAAGACGACATCACAAAGCAGCAGGAGCTCAAACAGTATTATCAGCAGCAGACCACCACGCTGAAAAGCCAGATCGAGACCCTCAGCGCCCAGATCGCGGACACCGAGGCTCAGCTGCAGGCAAAGCAGGAAGAGCTGGGCAACAAGATTCTGGAAGTGGAGCAGTCCAAAGAGGACTTCGAGGGCCGTCTGGTGGCCATGTATGAGATGAGCCGCCAGAGCAATCTGAGCATTCTTTTGGGCATCGACGATTTTTCCGAGATGCTGCGCTTTGCGGAAAACCTGCAGTCCATCAGCACCAGCGACACCCAGCTGATCGAGAACCTGAAAAACGAGCAGGCGGAGCTGGAAGCGCAGAAGGCCGAGGTGGAGAGCCTGCTGGCGGATCTGAACAGCCAGAACGAGCAGCTGAACGCCTCCATGGAACAGTATCAGCAGAGCGTGCAGCGGGCGGACGCGGCCATCAGCGCCGAGGAGGCCGCCCTGGACGCCCAGTCCGAGGAATACAAGAAAAAGCAGGAAGAATATAAAGTCGCCCAGCGGGAGTGGGCCGCCTGGGCCGGATCCAACACGGACCAAAGCTATGTGCTGGGCGACGGCACCGGCGAGTTCGCCTGGCCCATCCCGGGCTATACCAGCCTGTCGTCGGACTTCGGCACCGTGCGCTATATCTACGGCGTCAAGGACGTGCACCGCGGCATGGACGTTCCCGCCCCGGCGGGCACACCCATCTACGCGGCGGCCGACGGCGTGGTTTCCACCAACGCCCACTGGAGCTACGGCATCTGCGTAAAAATCAGCCATTCGCCCAGCCTGGTCACCATCTACGGGCACATGTCCGCCCGGGCGGCGGGCATCACCGACAGCGTGTTTGTCACCAAAGGCCAGCTGATCGGGTACGTGGGCAGCACGGGCAACTCCACGGGCAACCATCTGCACTTTGAGGTGAACGTCAACGGAACGCCTGTCAGTGCATGGCCCTATCTCAGCAGCTGATACGCCGGAAAGGAACAGCATCTATGAACAAAAAAATCACCGTCAACCTGGCGCTGGCCATTGCCATCATCGCCATGACCGTCACCTTCGTGATCACCATGCTGCTCAGCATGAACCTGTTTGACCGCACGGTCAGCAACGTGCGCGCCAAAGAGGTCATGTACAACAAGGTGGCCGAAATCGACAAAAACGTCCGCGCCAACTATTACGGCGAAATCAACAACGATTCGCTGTACGACTATCTGTGCGCGGGCTACATCGCGGGCATCGGCGACAAAAACGCCACTTATTACACCGCCAAGCAGTATCTGGAGCTGCAGAACATCCGCAGCGGCCAGGTCATCGGCGTGGGCGTGGACGTGGTCATGGACACCAGCGGCTACGCCCGGGTCGTCCGCTGCTACGCAGGCAGCCCGGCCGCCCAGGCAGGCGTGGAAAAGAACTGGTTCATCACCAAAATTGACGAAAACGACGTCAAACGCCTGTCCCTGACCCAGGTCAACAGCCTTCTGCGGGGCGAAGAGGGCACCACCGTCACCCTGACGGTGCTCAGCGCCACCGGCGAGGAGCAGACCATCGAGCTGCAGCGCCGCACCTACGACATGCCCTCCATCGAGTACACCATTCCCAGCGGCAAGACCACCGGCTATATTCAGATCGTGAACTTCAACAGCAACACCGCCGAAGAGGTCCAGGCCGCCATCGATGCCATGCGCGCCTCGGAAACACCCATCAATTCGCTGGTGTTTGACGTGCGCAATACCACCACCGGCGAACTGGCCGACGTGATGGACGTAATCGATCTGCTCTGCCCGGTAGGCCCCATCGCCAGCCAGCAGAACAAGGACGGTTCCGTCACCGTGCTGGACACTTCCGGCAGCGACGAAGTGGACCTGCCCATGGCCGTGCTGGTCAACGGCAGCACCTCTTATACGGGCGAGTTGTTCGCCGTGTCCATCCGGGAGTTCGGCAAGGGCAAAGTGGTGGGCACCCAGACCGCAGGCAAGGGCACCATTCAGTGCACCCCGGTCACTCTGTCCGACGGCTCGGCCATCAGCTATACCGTGGGCATCCTGCTGGACAAAGAGGGCAACAGCTTTGACGGCACGGGCGTCACTCCGGACGTGGAGATCTCTCTGAAGCCGGACGAAGAGGCCAATTTCTATTCCTTCACCGTGGATACGGACCCCCAGATCACCAAAGCGCTCGAGGCGGTCACGGCGCTGGTTTCCAGCCAGTCCGCCCAAAGCGGGGACGCGGCGTCTTCCAGCGCCAGCACCCCTGCCGCGTAAAACAGACAAAGGGGAGTTTATCCCCCTTGCAGCGCAAGGACCCCGATTTTATGCAATACCGCGCCGCCCCCGTTCGGGCGGCGCTTTTTTGAGAAAGGAAGAGGCATTTGAACCTGACGGATCTCGCCACAGTCAAGGACCTGTGCGCCCGGCACGGCTTTCAGCTGTCCAAGGGCTTTGGCCAGAACTTCATCGTGAACCCGGGCGTGTGCCCCAAAATGGTGGAAGCCGCAGGCATCGACCGGGAGTGGGGCGCTTTGGAAATCGGCCCGGGCATCGGCGTGCTCACCAAGGAGCTCGCCCTGCGGGCGGGCAAAGTGGTGTCCATCGAGGTGGACGACCGCCTTCCGCCCCTGCTGGACGAGACCCTGGCCGGGCTGGACAACGTGCGCATCGTCATGGGGGACGTGTTGAAAACGGACCTGGCGGCCCTCATCGAAGAGGAGTTTTCGGGAATGCCCGTGGCCGTGTGCGCCAACCTGCCCTATTACATCACCAGCCCCATCGTCATGAAACTGCTGGAAGAGCGGCTGCCCATCCGGCACATCACGGTCATGGTGCAGAAAGAGGCGGCCCAGCGCCTGTGCGCGGCCCCGGGCACCCGGCAGGCGGGGGCGGTCAGTTATGCGGTGCATTATTACGCCCAGCCCAAAGTGTTGTTCACCGTGCAGCCGGGCAGCTTTTTCCCGCCGCCCAAAGTCACCAGCGCGGTCATTCAGCTCACGCTGCACGACGCGCCGCCCGTGACCCCGGCCGATGAAAAAGCCATGTTCCGCACCATTCGCGCGTCCTTCGGCCAGCGGCGCAAAACCGTGGCCAATGCGGCGTCGGCGGGTTTGGGCGTGCCCAAACAGCGGGTCATCGAGGCCTTGCGGCAGGCGGGCGTGCCCGCCACCGCCCGGCCCGAGCAGTTGACCCTGGCCCAGTACGCGGCCTTCTCGGACGCGCTGGGCTGAAAAAAATGAAAAAGAGCCGGTCAGGCAATGCCTGACCGGCTCTTTCATTTCTCTCAATGACGTTACGCCACGTCGTCCCAGTTGCGGTCCCAGTCGTCGTACGACCGCTGCCGGGGCTCCTCTTCCCAGGAGTACACACGAATTTCCTCTTCTTCAAACACGCCTTTGGGCGCCAAAGCTGCCATTTTTACCACAGGGGCCACATCCTTTCCTTCAAAACACGTTTTCGTTCAGTGCTTGTGAGCACATTTCTCTCTCTGTGCTTTTATTATAGGAAAAGATGTGTCCCATAATCAGGACTTTTAAAAATTATTTTTCATATTGGGCCAGCGTGTCCCGGCACCAGGCGCAGAACTGGTCGGCCACGTCCTGGGGCGCCAGAATCTGCACCTCGGGGCCGAAGCCCGCCACCCAGCCCATGAACTGGGGGCTGATGACCACCGGAATGTGCAGCCGGAAGTGGTCCGGCCCGTCGGGCACCAGAATGGTCTCCCGGCCGAACCGGTCGATCACCGCCCCGGCCAGCCGGGCCGAAAAGCGCAGGGTCACGTCCCGGGCCTCGCCCCCGAACATGCCGAAGGTGCGCCGGGTGTACACGGCCATGTCCAGGGCGGCAAAAGCCTCTTTGCCCCGGCGGGGCGAGCTGTCCAGAATCCGCAGAGACGCCATCTTGTCCGCCCGGTAGTGGCGGATGGCCCCGGCCTCTTCGTCGTAGCCCACCACGTAATAGTTCTCGTCCTCCCACACCAGCGCGTAGGGCGACACGTGGTACCGGCGGCCGTCCCGGCGGTAGCGCACGGTCTTGTCCATGGTCCACTGGGCGTACAGAAACGACACCTGCCGGTCCGCTGAGATGGCGGCGTGCAGCTGGTCGATGGTGTAGTAAATGCTCTCGTTCATGCTCTTGACCCGCCCGGCCACATAGACCTGCCGCTGCAGGTTCTGGGCCTCATGACGGGACGCCAGGCCCTCCAGCTTGCGGATCAGCGCCCGGCTCTTTTTGGCCGACAGAAACTTGCTGGACTGCACCGCGTCCACCAGCAGCTTCAATTCCGCCAGCTCAAAATCCCGGTGCACCAGCGCGTAGCAGCAGGTGTGGGCCGCCCGCAGCTTCACAATGTCCAGACCGTAGTCCTGTAACGTCTGCAAATCGTCGTAAATGCTCTTGCGCTCTGCGCGCACGCCGTGGCGGGCCAGGGCCTCGATCATCTGGGACACGGTCAGCCCGTGCTCCTCGTCGGTCTCCCGCCGCAAAAGGTCCGCCAAAAGCAGCAGTTTTTGTTTCTGGTGTTCGCTTCTCGCCACGTTGCACGCTCCTTTCTCAAAAACCCTCGATGGTCACATCCTGCCGGGGCAGCTTGTCCCAGGAAAAAGCACCGATCAGCTCTCGGGGCTCGCACTGGGTCCCCGGCGGCACAAGATTCGCCAGCGCCGCCAGCCGCCCGGTCAGCTCCCGGGGCGTGTAGCGGCTGCGCAGCGCGCCCATGTCCAAGTCCTTCTCCCGCTTGGACAGCCGCCGCCCGTCGGGCGCGCACAAAAGCGGCGTGTGAAAATAGGCGGGCCGGGGCAGGCCCAAAAGCTCCTGCAGCCAAATCTGCCGGGGCGTGGAATCCAACAGGTCCCGGCCGCGCACCACCTGATTGACGCCCATGCGGCCGTCGTCCGTCACCACCGCCAGCTGATAGGCAAACATCCCGTCCGACCGGCGCAGCACAAAATCCCCGCATCCTTCGGCCAGGTTCTGGGCCACGGGACCGCACAGCCCGTCCGCGAAGGCAATGGTCCGGTCCGGCACGGCCACCCGCAAAGCGCCGCGCCGTCCCGCGGCCTCCCGCTGGGCCCGCTCTTCGCCGGTCAGGTTCCGGCACCGGCCGCTGTACCGCACCGTCCCGTCGGACAGATGGGGCGCGTTTGCCGCGTGCAGGTCCGCCCGGGAGCAGTAGCAGGGGTACACCGGCACCGTTTGCCGCACCCGGTCCAGGGCGCGGGTGTAGATGTCTCCGCATTGGCTCTGAAAATAGGGCCCATGGGGCTGGGCCGCGCCGGGTCCTTCGTCCCAGTCCAGCCCCAGCCAGCGCAGATCGTCCATCAAAAGCCGGGCGTATTCCGGCTTGCAGCGGCCGGTGTCCAAATCCTCAATGCGCAGCACCATCACGCCGTTCTGGCTGCGCACCGCCAGCCAGGCCAGCAGCGCGCACCACACGTTGCCCAGGTGCATCCGGCCCGAGGGGCTGGGCGCAAAACGCCCGCGCACAGAGGGCGCGGGCACAGCGTGATCCGTCATGAGTCGGTTCCTCCGGGGGCACGGGCGTAGCTCTGTGCCTTGCGCAGCACCTTCGCCGTCTGGTTGGGGTCCAGCTTCAGAACCGGCACCGGCGGCTTCGGCGACAGGGAGCAGGGGTTCAAGGGCAGATAATAGTACGCCAGATTCAGCCACCGGCCGCTTTTAAAGCCGGCGTTGGGCAGCGTGGCCGTCTCCCGGAAGCCCATGGCCCGGTGGAACGCGACGCTGACTTCGTTGGATTCGGTCACCAGCGCATAGCAGCTGCAGTACCCCTGCAGCTTCAAAAGGGCCAGCAGCGCGCCGTACAGGGCTGTGCCCAGACCCCGGTGGCGTTCGTCCCCGTCCACGTACACGGACACCTGCGCCGTCCAGTCGTAGCCGGGCCGCTCACCCAGACGCCCGGCGTAGGCGTACCCCAAAATGGACCCGTCCTCGTCGGCCACCAGCCAGGGAAAACCTGCGTCCTGGCAGGCCTGCAGCCGCCGCGCAAATTCCTGACGGGAGGGCAGCGCCGTCTCCCAGGTGGCGGTGGAATTCAACACATAGGGCGCGTACAAAGCCAGCATTCTCCCCACGTCCGAGACCGTGGCCGGCCGAATGATCACCGTTGCCAAAGCGGCGCCTCCTCTCCCATAAAAAACCAATAGTTATTTTTATTATACCGCGCGCGTAGGGGGTAAACAACATAGCTTCATGATTTTTCACAAACTCATGGGATTTTACACAAAATCGCCTGTGTAAAATTGGCTGATTTTTACAAGGACCCTGACACAATTTGTACGCAAATTTGTGGGATAATCTGTACAACGACCGCTTTTTGCAGTATGATAGAGTGGAATCTACCAAAAGCGGGGGAAGCAGAATGGCGCTTGTGCGTACAATCGTGTGGTTTGCTTATTTTTTCGGGGCGCTGGTGTTCTATATTCCGGACATGCGCCGGGCCCGCCGGCTGCGCAGCGCCGGAGAAGAACAAGCGGCCCGCACCCTGATTGAAAAGGATGTGCGCATGTGGGCCGGCACCCTGATGAAACTGGCGGGCGTGACGGTGACCGTCACGGGCCAGGAGAACATCCCCACGGACCGCGCGGTGGTGTTCACCCCCAACCACCAGGGCGACTACGACATTCCCCTGATGCTTTTGTATCTGGACCGGCCCCATGCACTGGTGGCCAAAGTGGAGACGGACCGCATCCCTCTGGTGCGCACCTGGATGCGGCTTTTGGACTGCGTGTTCATCGACCGGGACAACGCCCGCAAGTCCATGGAGGCCATGAATAAAGCCGGGGAACTGGTGAAAAGCGGCAAAAGCGTGGTGGTCTTTCCCGAGGGAACCCGCAGCAAGGGCGACCAAATGGGAGAATTCAAGGCCGGCGCCTTCCGCATCGCCAGCAAGGTGGGGGCGGACGTGGTGCCCGTCGCCATTGACGGCAGCTATAAAATCATGGAGGCCAACGGCGGCCTGATGAAGCCCGCCCATGTGAATGTGACCATCCTGCCCCCGGTGTCCACCGCCGGGTTGGACCGCGCCCAGCTCAAGCAGTTGCCCGAGCAGGTGGCCGGTCTCATCGCCGCGGCAAAACAGCCCGGCTGAAAGGAGAAATCATGGCAAGTGCCCGTTATACGCTGAACATCGCACCGGACGCGCCCGAAGAGCCGCCCGCACCGATGACGCCCCGTCAGAAGTGGGAAAACTTCTGGTTTTACAACAAGTGGAAAATCATCATCGGTCTGGCGGTGGCCGTGACCCTGGGCATTCTCATCAAGGACGTGGTCACCAAGGTGGACCCGGACTACACCATCGGCGTGATCACCGAGCAGTCGCTGCCCTATGGCGCCGAGGTCACCCTGGGCGAGAAGATCGCCACGTTGTGCGACGACCGCAACGGCGACGGCAAGGTGGAAGTGCAGGTTCTGGAGTACTGGCTCAGCGAGGACCCCGTGGACGCCAACACCCAGATGGCCATGATGACCAAGCTCATGGGCGACGTGCAGACCGGGGAGAGCATGCTCTTCTTGACCGACAACGTGGAAAAATTTGAAAAACAGTACGGCTTTTTCGCCTACAACGACGGCACTTCGCCCGAAGACTGCGAGACCGCGTCCACCGAAAACATGGGCGTGCTCTGGTCCGACTGTCCGGCTCTGGCGTCCCTGGATCTGGGCAACACCCAAACGCTGGACGGTTCCGAAGGCACCCCTCTGCAGGACGTGATGGCCGATTACACCCTGGTCAAGCGGGTGTACACCGACTCCACGCTGGAGGGCGACGAGAAGGCGACCGAATATTACAACAGCGCCGTGGCGCTGTTTGACGCGTGGACCCAATAAGGAGGCAGACAATGGATTGGCTTTTGATTGTGGGCTGTGTGCTGCTGGCGGTGCTGGCGGTGCTGGTGCTGGCGGCAGTGCGGGCCAGCCGGTCCCAGCCGGCGAAGGCGGAATCTTCGCCCACACAGCAGACGCAAAACCCCTATCGGCGGTTTTACGATTACAAAGATAAAAAATAAGGGGCGGGAAAAACCCGCGAAGGAGTTCTCAGTATGGGGTTGTTTCGTTTCAACTGGAATAAGGAAGGCCCGGGCGTTCCCAAGGACGCGCCGCGCAAAAAGGGCGCGGCCCGCTTTTTTGAGATCGTCGCCCGGGACTATTCGCAGATCTGGCTCTCAGGCCTGATTTTGCTTGTGTGCGCTGTTCCCATGATCGTCAGCGTGGTGTTCGGGGTTCTGTCCTGGCCGTACCTGGGCCTTGTGGGCATCGCGGCGCTGGTGTTCCTTGTTTCCAACGTGCTGGTGGGCCCGGCGCTGGCCGCCATGCACACGCTGATCGTCAAGCAGCTGTGCGACGAGCCTTGCTTTTTCTGGCACGCCTACAAAAAGGCCTGGAAAAGCTGCTGGAAACAGGCCACCCTCATCAGCATGCTGTTCAGCGCCATCTGCGGCATGGAGTGCGTGGCCGCGGTGCTGCACCTGTTCAGCGGCGGGTCCACCAATCCCATTCTGCTGGGCATGATTATGCTGGGGCTGTACATCGCCGTGGTCAGCTGGCTGTATTCTCTTTTGCAGCTGAGCCAGATGGACATCAAAACCGGCCCCCTTTTGAAAAACAGCCTGCTTTTGACCATGGGCTTTCTCAAACGGTCTCTGCCCGCGGGCCTCATTGTGCTGGCCGTGGGCGCAGGCATGATTCTGTTCTTCCCCCTCACGCTGCTGCTGGCCTTTTTGGGCATTCCCGCCTTTGCGGCCCTCATCGTGGACATGTGGGCCTGGCCCGTTATGGAGCAGGTGTTCCACATCTCCGATTTGCGGGCCGAGCGACGGGAGAAAGAGCGCGCCGAGGAAGAGGCCGCCCAAGCCTGATTTTTACCTATCCTTCGAGAGGACCTGCCCGGTCCTCTCTTTTTTTGCGCCGTTTGGGGCATACTGTCATTGGGAGAATCAAAATTCGTAAAAATAATTATATAATTTGCTTGACAAGTTATTTTGCTTGTGCTACTATTTATCCAAGGAAAGAAGGTGGAGGCATGCAGAAAAGCGTGTACAGTTTGGTGCTGATGGACGACGTGGTGGCCGCGGTGGACCGCCTGGCCTACCAGCAGGGCACCAGCCGGTCCAATATGGTGAACCGGATTCTGGCCGAATACACCCAGATGGTCACGCCCGAGCAGCGGATTCAGGATATTTTCAGCGCCATCAGTGCGGTGCTGGACAGCCAGAGTGCTTTGCAGCCCATGCTCAGTGCCAGCGACGCCATGTACAGCGTGCGCAGCGCTTTGCAGTACAAATACAACCCCAGCGTGCGCTATGTGGTGGAATTGTATCCCCACGCGGGCAGCGAACTGGGCGAGTTCCGGGCGCAGCTGCGCACCCAGAACCCCACATTGCTGTTGTATCTCAGCCAGTTTTACAAGCTGTGGGCAAAGTTGGAAGACGCGTGCCTGCACGGTGCGCGCCGCAACTGCCAGGCGGCAGGGGGCCGGTACACCCGGGTCCTGCGCACACCCCAGGGGCTTTCGGCCGAACAGCTGGGCCAGGCCCTGGCCGACTACGTGCGGCTGTTTGACAGCTGTCTGAAAGCATTTTTTGACGATTTGGACGACGCGGACCGGGCGGTGCGCGCGGTGCAGAAAACCTACACCGCCGGCCTGGACGAAGCCACGGCTCAGTTGTAGCCGCCGCGCCGTATCCCCACAGAATAGAAGAGGAGTGTGAACCTATGGACGCACAGAAAATGACGCAGAAATCTCTGGAGGCGCTGCGCGCCGCCCAGAGTCTGGCCGTGGAATACGAGAACCAGGCGCTTTGCCCGGAACATCTGTTCTGCGCGCTTTTAAATCAGCAGGAGGGCCTCATCGGCCAGCTGTTCAGCAAAATGGGCATCGAGCCGGGCAACCTGGCCGCTGCCTTTGCAAACAAGGTGTCCCAGCTGCCCCACGTGACGGGTTCCGGCCGGGAGCCGGACAAGGTCTACATCACGCCGGAGCTGGACAAAGCCCTGACCGCGGCGGAAAAGACCGCCCAGAACATGAAGGACGAGTACGTGTCCGTGGAGCATCTGGCCCTGGGCCTGATGGACGCGCCCAACGCCGCCGTGCGCGAGGTGATGCGTCAGTTCTCCATCGATAAAAGCGAATTTTTGAACGTGCTGGCCCAGGTGCGGGGCAACCAGCGTGTCACCAGCGACAACCCCGAAAGCACCTACGACGTGCTGGCCAAATACGGCCAGGAGCTGGTGAGCCTTGCCCGTCAGCAGAAGCTGGACCCGGTCATCGGCCGTGACGCGGAGATCCGAAACGTGATCCGCATTCTGAGCCGGAAGACCAAGAACAACCCGGTGCTCATCGGCGAGCCGGGCGTGGGCAAAACGGCCATTGCCGAAGGGCTGGCCCAGCGCATCGTCCGGGGCGACGTGCCGGAGAATCTGAAGGACCGCAAGGTCTTCAGCCTGGACATGGGCGCTCTGGTGGCCGGCGCCAAGTACCGGGGCGAATTTGAGGAGCGGCTGAAAAGCGTGCTCCAGGAAGTGAAGAAGAGCGAGGGACAGATCATTCTGTTCATCGACGAATTGCACACCATCGTGGGCGCGGGCAAAACCGACGGCGCCATGGACGCGGGCAACCTGCTCAAGCCCATGCTGGCCCGGGGCGAATTGCACTGCATCGGCGCCACCACCCTGAACGAGTACCGCCAGTACATCGAAAAGGACCCCGCGCTGGAGCGCCGGTTCCAGCCGGTGATGGTGGATGAACCCACCGTGGAGGACACCATCTCCATTCTGCGCGGTTTGAAAGAGCGGTACGAGGTGTTCCACGGCGTCAAAATTCAGGACGGCGCCCTCATCGCGGCGGCGGTGTTGTCCAACCGGTACATCTCGGACCGTTTCCTGCCGGACAAAGCCATCGACCTAGTGGACGAGGCCTGCGCCATGATCCGCACCGAGATGGATTCCGCCCCGGCGGAGCTGGACGATCTGCGCCGCAAGATCATGCAGCATGAAATCGAAGAGGCGGCCTTGAAAAAGGAGACCGACCAGCTGTCCAAAGAGCGGCTGGAAGCGCTGCAGAAAGAGCTTGCTTCCATGCGGGACGAGTTCAAGGAAATGAGCGCCAAGTGGGAGAACGAAAAGGCCGCCATCGGCAAGGTGCAGAAGCTGCGCGAGGACATCGAGCGCGTCAACGGCGAGATCGCCAAAGCCGAGCGGGAGTACGATCTGAACAAAGCGGCGGAATTGAAATACGGCCAGCTTCCCAGCCTGCAGAAACAGCTGGAGGAAGAGGAGAAGAAAGCCGAATCCGTGGAGAAGAACGCCAGCCTGCTGCGGGATAAGGTCACCGAAGAGGAGATCGCCCGCATCATCGCCCGCTGGACGGGCATCCCCGTGGCCAAACTCATGGAGGGCGAGCGGGAGAAACTGCTCCACCTGGACGACATCCTGCACAAGCGGGTCATCGGCCAGAACGAGGCCGTGGAGAAGGTCACCCAGGCCATTCTGCGCAGCCGCGCGGGCATCGCGGACGAAAACCGGCCCATCGGCAGCTTTTTGTTCCTGGGCCCCACGGGCGTGGGCAAAACCGAGCTGGCCAAAGCCCTGGCCGAGTGCCTGTTTGACGACGAAAAGAACATCGTGCGCATCGATATGACGGAGTACATGGAGAAATTCAGCGTCTCCCGCCTGATCGGAGCGCCTCCGGGATACGTGGGCTACGAGGAGGGCGGCCAGCTGACCGAGGCCGTGCGCCGCAAACCCTACAGCGTGGTGCTGTTCGATGAAATCGAAAAGGCCCACCCGGACGTGTTCAACATTCTCTTACAGGTGCTGGACGACGGCCGCATCACCGACAGTCAGGGCCGCACCGTGGACTTTAAGAACACCATCATCATCCTCACCTCGAATCTGGGCTCGCCCTACATTCTGGACGGCATCCGGGACGGGGAGATCACGCCCGAGGCCCGGGCCCAGGTGGACGCGCTGCTGAAGCAGTCCTTCCGGCCGGAGTTTTTGAACCGTCTGGACGAGATCGTGTATTATAAACCTCTGACCAAAGAGGAGATCGGCGGCGTGGTGGATCTGATGCTGCAAAGCCTGCGCCACCGCCTGGCCGACAAACAGCTGACCCTGGTGGTCACACCGGCGGCCAAACAGGCCATCGTGGACGGCGGCTACGACCCCATCTACGGCGCCCGTCCCCTGAAGCGGTATATCCAGCAGAAGGTGGAGACGCTGGTGGCCCGGCACATCATTGCCGACGACCCCGCCCCCGGCGAGACCCTCACCGTGGACGCCGAAAACGGCGAACTGGTCCTCCGTTAAAAAATCCCTCAGCCCCGGCGCGGCGCGCGCCGGGGATTTTTTTGTACAAAAAAACCTTTTTCGGGCCCCGAAGGTTCGGCGTTCTGCCCTCTGTGCAGACCGTCCCGGCCGCTGTATAATGGCATGCGGAGGGGATTTCCGTGAACGCAACCAAACCCGATTATTCCGTCAAGGCACTGGCCCGCATGAGCTGGCCCGTGTTCATTGAACTTTTATTGCAGCTCTTGGTGGGCAACATGGACCAGGTCCAGCTCAGCCACTTCAACGACACCGCCGTGGCCGCCGTGGGCAACGCCAACACCGTCATCACCGTGGTGCAGCTCACCTTTACGGTGGTCAGCATGGCCGCCACCATTCTCATCACCCAGTACCGGGGCGCCGGAAGAATGGAGACCGTCAACCAGATCTACACCCTGTCTTTGTGCGTCAACGGCCTTCTGGCCGCGGTTATGGCCGCGCTGCTGCTGGCCTTCACCGGCCCGCTGATGGGTCTGATGCAGGTCCCCGCCGAGCTGATGGCCGAGGCCGGGGCCTACCTGCGCATCACCGCCCTGGCCCTGCCTTTCCAGGCCCTGATGCTCACCTTCTCCGCCTTTCTGCGGGCGGGCGCTCACATGAAAATCATCATGTACATCACCGGTCTTGTGAACCTGTGCAACATCGGCGGCAACGCCGTGCTCATCAACGGCCTGGGGCCCTTTCCCCGGCTGGGCGCCGCGGGCGCGGCGCTGTCTTCCAGCATTTTCCGGGCGCTGGGCATGGTGCTCATGGCACTGGCCTTCTTTCGGGCCGTGCAGGACGCCAAAGTCTCCCTGTCACAGCTGCGGCCCATGCCCTGGCCTCTTTTGCGCCGTCTGCTGGCCATCGGCCTGCCCGCCGGCGGCGAAAGCCTTTCCTACAACCTGTCTCAGGCAAGCTGCCTTGTGTTCGTGAACATGATGGGCACCTACGCGGTCACCACCCGCATGTACACCGCCATGTTCGCCAACTGCATCTACATGCTTGCAATGGCCACGGGCCAGGCCGGCCAGATTCTGGTGGGCTATCTGGTGGGCGCCCGCAAATTGGACGACGCCCGGGCCTGCGCCCTTCGGGTGCTGAAAATGGCCTGCCCCGTCAGCCTGACGCTGGCGCTGCTTCTGGCCGCGACCGCCGGACCCTTGTACGGCCTGTTCTCCTCGGACCCGCGCATCATCGCCCTGGGCCGCCAGATCATGCTGGTGGAGATCGTGCTGGAAGTGGGCCGCGCCTTCAACATTGTGCTGGTGCGCAGCCTGCAGGCCGCCGGGGACGTGCGCTTCCCCGTGACGCTGGGCATCGTGTGCCAGTGGACCATCGGCGTGGGCCTGGGCTGGCTGCTGGGCGTTCACTTCGGCCTGGGCCTTGTGGGCCTGTGGATTGCCTTTGCCGTGGACGAAAACCTGCGGGGCGCCGTGTTCCTCGTCCGCTGGCTGCGAGGCAAATGGCGCACCATGAAAACCATCTGAACCAGAGAACCGCATCCCTTGTTTCGGGGCGCGGTTCCTTTTTTTCAAAAAACCGTTGACAAACAGCTTCTTTGGTGATATGGTTAGTTACACAAGTAATGAACCACATAACCAACGAAAGGGGACGAGGGATTGACCGGGAACTTCAATGACGCAACGTCGATTTATCTGCAAATCGCCGGGATGCTGGAAGATGACATCCTGCGGGGCGTCCTGCTGGAACAGGAGCGGGTACCCAGCACCAACGAGCTGGCCCGGGCGTACAGCATCAACCCCGCCACCGCTGCAAAGGGCATCAATCTTCTGGTGGAAGAAGAAATTCTGTACAAAAAACGGGGGATCGGTATGTTTGTGGCCGAAGGGGCGCGCAAGAAGATCATTGAAAAGCGCAAAAACGCATTTTACGAAACCTACGTCACCAGCCTTGTGCGGGAAGCGCGGGCGCTGGGACTGACCAAAGACGAGCTGAAGGCCATGATTGAAAAGGCCCAGCAGTGAGGAGGAAGAACATGGAACAGACATTGCAGGCAAGCCATATCACAAAGCGGTACGGAAAGAAAGAGGTGCTGCGGGACGTGTCCCTGACCATCGAGCCGGGGGTCATCTACGGGCTCATCGGCCGCAACGGCGCGGGCAAGACCACGCTTTTGAGCATTCTCACTGCGCAGAACACCCACGAGGAAGGCATCGTCACCTACGGCGGCCAGCCCGTGTGGGAGAACGAAAAAGCCCTGGCGGATCTGTGCTTTTCCCGGGAGCTCAGCGGCCAGATCCTCTTCGGCCAGAATACTTACAAAGTGCGGGACTATCTGCGGGCGGCGTCCGCCTACTATCCCCACTGGGACAAAGAATATGCCGACGAGCTGGTCAAGCGTTTCGGCCTGGACGTGAAAAAGAAAATCTGCAAACTGTCCAAGGGCATGATGAGCATGGTCACCATTGTGCTGGCCATGGCGTCCAAGGCGCCCATCACCATTCTGGACGAACCGGTGGCCGGGCTGGACGTGGTGGCCCGGGAAGACTTCTACAAAATCCTGCTGGACGATTACACCGAAACCGGCCGCACGTTCATCATCTCCACCCACATCATCGAAGAGGCGGCCAACGTGTTTGAGAAGGTCATCATTCTGAAGGACGGCCAGATCGCCGCCGTGGAAAACACCGAGGACTTTGTGAACTCCTTCGCCTTTGTGTCCGGCAAAGACGAGGACGTGGACGCGGTGACCGCGGGCTTCGAGGTGCTCAGCACCGAGCGCTTCGGCCGCCAGAAGGGCGCGGCGGTGCGCGCGGCCCGGGCCACGGTGGAAAAAGCCGCCGCCGGGCGGGACGTGGACGTGAGCCCCGTCAGCCTGCAGAAAGCCTTTGTGTATCTCACGGGCGAGGAGGCACACCATGAAACTGCTTAAATTCAACCGGAACACGCTGGTGCAGCTGTTCTTCCTGCTCATTGGCTTTCAGATGTTCTTCAGCGTCATCAACCTGATGAGCGCGAGCTCCATGGAGTACAAATCCAACTACATGAGCAGCATCAGCACGCTGTATCTGCTTTTGTTCCCCTTCATTATGATGCTCAGCATGGGCAACATCTCGGTGAACATCTCCCTTTCCATGGGCAGCACCCGCCGTCAGCTGATGGGCGGCCTGGCGGGTCTGAATGTGCTCTGCTGCGCCGTGGTGTGCGCTTCCCAGTGGGGCGGCATGTGGCTTTTGAACCGGCTGTTCGGCCTGGATGAGCCGGTGTTCCTGGCCCGGTTCCCCCGGCTGGCGATTCTGGCCAGCGCCTTCACGCTGGTGCTGGGCGAATTGGGCCTGCTGATGGGCATGTGCAGTCAGCGGTGGGGCGGCAAGGCGCTGCTTTTGTGCGGCCTCGCGGAACTGGTGATGTTGGGCGCGGCCATCACCTGGTTCGTGCTCAACCTGATGAAGGGCGGCGCGGCCGACGCCATGCTGGAATGGATCCTGAGCGCCGGCGCCTCGGCGGCGGACTTCGCGGCCCTGACGGCGGGCTGCGCGCTGGCAGCGGCGGTTTTGCACGCGCCGGTGTGCGTGTTGTTGAAAAAGGCGGTGGTCAAATTATGAAGTTGAAATACATCCGGGACGAGCTGCGCTTTCTGTTCTGCGACTGGTATATCAGTTTCTTTCTGCTGGTGGGCCTGTGGCTGTTCACCGAAGGGCTCACCGACGTGCTCATGCTGACCCTGGGCGAGGAGACCTGGTTTTCCGCCTCGGGCGCGGCGGCCCTGTTCGGCGTGGCGCTGGCGGGCTTTCTGGTGGCTCTCATCCAGTGCTCCAGCAATTTTGAACTGGCCGTGTCCATGGGCCGCACCCGCAAAGGGTACCTGCTGTCTTCCTTTGTGGCCAACGCGGTGTACACCACGGGTTTCGCCCTGCTGGCCTACCCTCTGAGCTGGGTCAGCGAGCTGGCGCGCCGGGTTCTGTTCCCGGCCATGCCCCTGTCCGAGGGCACGGTGGTGGCGTCCAACAGCGGCCTTTTGGTGTTCCACGAGCTGTTCTGGGTCATCCCCATGGGAGCAATCACCGCCCTGGCTCTGGGTGCGCTCATGGGCGCAGTGAGCCAGCGCTGGGGCCAGTACGGGTTTCTGGCCATCTGGCTGGGCGGCATCGCCCTGGGCTCTCTGCTGGGCAAGGCAGGGAAGCTGTACCAGGAAGGCCGGGCCGGCATTCTCACCCCGGTGATGGACGTCCTGACCGCAGTTTTCCGCACCATCGGGTCCTGGGGGCTGGGCGGCATTCTGGCGGTGTGGCTGGCCGCGGTGGTCCTGGTGTTGCTGATCTGCTATCTTGTGCTGCGCAAAGCCGCGGTCAAAGGCATTTGAGAAAGGAGTTTTCGGCATGACTTATAAACAAACGGCGTCCCGTGTGGGCGTGTGCTATCTGTTCCTTTTGCTTACCACCGGAATTCTGCAAACGGTGAGCGCTGTGGTGGTCAATCTGCTGGCCCCGCAGCTGTACAACACCAGCTGGTTTGTGTGGGTGCTCAGCTATGTGCCTTTGTACTGCGTTGCCGTGCCCCTGTTCCTGCTTTTGGGCCGGGCGCTGCTGCCGGTGAGCGGTCCGGCTCCGGAGAAAGGCGCCCGGGTGACCGCCAAACAGTGGATTTCCACGTTCTTTTTGTGCCTGGGCGTCACGTATCTGTTCAACATTCTGTCCAACCTTCTCATCACGGGCATCGGCATGCTCAAGGGCACGCCCGCCCAGAACCCGCTGGATACGCTGGTCAGCGCCTCGGGCCTTTTCTGGAACTTTTTGTTCGGCTGCGTGGTGGCCCCGGTGGGCGAGGAGCTCATCTTCCGCAAATGGCTGTACACGAAGCTGGGCCCCTTTGGTGACAAAGCCTACGTGCTGCTGGGCGGGGCGGTGTTCGGCCTGTTCCACGGCAATTTGTCTCAGCTGTTCTATGCGGCGGTGCTGGGCAGCATCTTCTGCTGGCTGTACCTGCGCACCGGTTCCATTGTGGTGACCATCTCTCTGCACATGGCCGTGAACATCATGGGCATGCTGGTCATGCCCGCCCTGGCCATGACCGAGGTCGGCACCATGGTGGCCGGCGTGCTGGTGGTGGTGTTCCTCATCGCGGGCGCGGTGCTGGCGGTGCGCGGTTTCGGCCGCCTTGCCTGGCAGAAAACCGAAACCTCGCCCGACCGGCCCCTGGCCGCCCTGGCCACCCCGGGCATGCTGGGATATCTGGTGGTGTGCCTGGCCATGGTGGTCATCGCCCTGTTCAGCACCGAGCTGGGCGGCCTGTTCGCCTGAGTGACAAAAAGGGATCGTCTTTGCAGACGGTCCTTTTTTGTGGTATAGTTATATATCATTTGAAAGAATAAAGGAGGATGCCTCGTTTTGAAATTAGTATCCTGGAATGTCAACGGCTTCCGGGCCGTGCTGGGCAAGGGCTTTGCCGAGACCTTCGCCGCGCTGGACGCGGACGTGTTCTGTTTGCAGGAGACCAAGATGCAGCCGGGCCAGGCGGAGTTTTCCCCCGCCGGCTATGAGCAGTACTGGTACTCCGCCGAGCGCAAGGGCTATTCCGGCACCGCCGTGTTCACCCGCAAAAAGCCGCTGAGCGTCCGCTACGGCATCGGCAAAGAGGAGCACAGCCACGAGGGCCGGGCCATCACGCTGGAATTCGAGGATTTTTATCTGGTCAACGTGTACACGCCCAACAGCCAGAACGAGCTGGCCCGCATCGACTACCGCATGCAGTGGGAGGACGATCTGCGCGCCTATCTGCTGGCGTTGGACGCGGAAAAACCCGTGGTCTACTGCGGCGATTTGAACGTGGCCCACAACGAGATCGATTTGAAAAATCCCGGCCCCAACCGGGGCAGCGCAGGTTTTTCCGACCAGGAGCGCGCCAAGATGACCCAGCTTCTGGACGCGGGCTTTGTGGATACCTTCCGTTATCAATATCCCGATCTGGCGGGCGTGTACTCCTGGTGGAGCTACCGGTTCAGCGCCCGCAAGAACAACGCGGGCTGGCGCATCGATTACTTCATCGTCAGCCGCCGCCTGGTCGATCGGGTGGCCGACGCAAAAATCTACACGGACATTCTGGGTTCGGACCACTGCCCGGTGGGTCTGATTTTGAACGATGAAGCATAAGGTAGGGGAGAGCACATGAAAAAATACGCCTTTGTGCTGATGGGCAATTACGACCCGGCCCGCCACACGGCCGAATTTACGGTGGGCAGCAGCCTGACCCGCATCTGCACCGTGCGCAGCTTTGAAGAGGCCGAGCGCACCGTGCTGGCGCTGCAGGCCGAGGGCTTCGGCGCAGTGGAGCTGTGCGGCGCCTTCGGACCGGAGCGGGCCGACCGCCTGACCCAGCTGACCGGGGGCACCATGGCCATCGGTTACGTGACGCACGACCCGGCGCAGGACCATTTGTTCCGGGCCTTTTTCGGAGATTGAACAAGGGGTGTGAAGGACATTGTTTCTGGACATTTTGAAAACCATTTTTCTGGGCATTGTGGAGGGCATTACCGAGTGGCTGCCCGTGTCCAGCACCGGCCATTTGATTCTGGCCGATGAATTCATTCAGCTGGGCGTCAGCGACGCCTTCAAAGAGATGTTTGACGTGGTCATTCAGCTGGGCGCCATCCTGGCGGTGGTGGTCATCTTCTGGAACAAGCTCTGGCCCTTCCAGAACGACCGCCGTGCCCAGGGCCTTGAGCGCTGGTGCCGGCCGGACGTGTGGCAGATGTGGTTCCGGGTCTTTGTGGCGGTGCTTCCCAGCGTGGTGCTGGGCCTGCCGCTGGACGACTGGCTCACCGAGCACTTCCACAACCCGCCCGTGATCGCCGTCATGCTCATTTTATACGGTGTGTTGTTTATCTGGATGGAAAATACAATCGGTAAACAGCGGCCCCGGGTGAAGCGCATCGACCAGATCAACTACCGCATTGCACTGTTCATCGGCGTGTTCCAGGTGCTCAGCCTGATCCCGGGCACCAGCCGGTCGGGCGCCACCATTCTGGGCGCCATGCTCATCGGCTGCTCCCGCACCATCGCGGCCGAGTTCACCTTCTTTTTGGCGGTGCCCACCATGTTCGGCGCCAGCCTTTTGAAGATCGTGAAATTCCTTTTGGAAAACGAAAAAGGCTTTACCGGCTCGGAAGTGGTCATTCTGCTGGTGGGCATGGTCACGGCCTTCGTGGTGTCCCTGGCGTGCATTCGTTTCCTGATGAACTTCGTGAAAAAGCACGACTACAAAGTGTTCGGCTGGTACCGCATCGCCCTGGGCGTGGTGGTCCTGGCGTACTTCTTCGGCCTGAAACCCCTGTTGGCAGCGTAATAAAACAGAGCGCCCGGTTTTCAAAACCGGGCGCTTTTTTATACCTCGTACAGCCGAATGGCCATCACCGTGATGTCGTCGGGCCGGTCGGACTTCTCCCGGGCGGCGTGGGCCACCGCGTCCGCCAGCACCTGGGGCGCGTCGGCGCTGTGCAGCACCAGCTGGCTGTTCATCCAGCCCATGCCCCCGGCCAGCGCCCCGTCGCTCACCAGTACCAGACAGTCCCCCGCGTCCAGCACCAGCTCGCTCTCGGAACTGAGCACCTTTTTCAGAATGCCGATGGGCACGCTGGTCTCGCCGTGGGCCGACGCCGTGGACCCGTGAATCAGAAAACTGGGCACCGCCCCGGCCTTGAACAGCCGGGCCGCTCCGGTGTACAGATCAATGGTCACCGCGTCCAGGGTGGTGGCGGTCTCGTCGTCGCTTTTCAGCGTCAGGGCCACGTTCACCAGCCGGGCCGCCTCGGCCTGGCCGAAGCCCGCCCCCAGCAGCTGTCCGGCCAGCCGCGCCGCCAGAATGCCGTCCACCGCCGCGGCCTTGCCCGTGCCCATGCCGTCGCACAGCACCGCGTGGGCCCGGCCGGGCACCCGCTCCAATACCTGGGTGGCGTCCGCGGACACCTTGCCGTCCGCCGGCAGGCTGCACACGCCGAACCGGGCCGCAAAGCGGGGCCGCTGGCGGAACACCAGCAGGGTGCTGCCCGGACTCTGGGTGCACACCGCCCGGGCAAACCGGCACCGGCACAGCTGCGACACTTCCCGGGTCAGGGTGCACAGCTCGTTCTCGTCAAAGCTCACCCGGCTCAGGGTCACCGCCGCGTGCAGCCGGCCCTCGCTGTCCTCGGCCACGCTCACATCCAGCGGCGACAGGCCCAAATCCTCAAACAGCTGCTCCACACGGCGGGCCTTGCGTCGGTCCGGCAGCTCGTCCATGGCCACCTGCCCCGCCAGATCGCCTAAGGCGCAGGCCATGGCCCCGTACTGCTCGCACAACGCCGCCCGGGTGGCTGTGCTGCGGCTGTACTGCCCCCGCCGCACCGCCAGGGCAATGGCCTCTTTGTTCAGCGCCGCCGCCAGCCGGGCGGGCGCTTCGCAGTAGGACGCCAGCGGCTCGGGCAGGTCCGCCGCCGTCACGCTCTGTTCCGAGTTTACCAGCGGCTCCAGCTTGTTGAAACAGTCGTATGTATCCGCGCTGCGGGTCACCCAGCAGTCGGTGCTGCGCGCGCAGCTCTGGCAGCACCGCTCCGCCGCCCGGGCGCACAAATCCGCGTAGCTCTCCTCTTTGGGCGGCAGCTTTTCGCACACCTGCTGCACCGTGCGGCCCACGCTCTGCAAAGCCGATGCAAAGGCCGTCAGCCGGTCCGACAGCGTGGCGCAGGCCGCCCGGCTGGTGCCCGCCGTGCCGGGCAGAGGGTCCATCCAGTTTTCGGGCAGCAGGGTGAAGGCCAGTGCCCCGCCGCACAAAGCCGCCATGGTCTTGGCCCCGGCGGTGGGGTCCGGCGCCCACCACACCCCCAGAAACCCCGCGGTGCAGAACACCAGCGCCGTCAGCGCCCGGCCCGTGGGCGCCAGAAGCGCCGCCACCAGCCCCGCAGCCCCCAGCGTCAGCCCGGTGTAGGGCGCGCCGCCGGCCACGCACAGCGCCGCCGCCAGACAGGTGCCGGTCACCGCCGCGGCCCCCGCGCCGCCCCGCCAGCCCGCGGCCAGCGTGGTCAGCGCTGCCGCCGCCAGCGCCAGCGACACCCCGAACACCGCGTACGGCCCCAGGCACGCCACCAGCCCCATCAGGGCAAAGCACACCGCGCACCGGGCCTCGGCGTCGCTCTGGCGCAGAATCCGCACCGGATGGGCGAAGTACAGCGTCCAGAAGTACCCCAGCCCCAGAATCAAAAGGGATTCGGCCGCGCCTTCCAGAATGCCCTGCAGCCCCTGGCCCGCGGCCAGGGCAAAGCCCGCGTGCAGCAGGCAGTAGCACACGCCTCCTGCGCCCAGCGGCGCCATGGGCACGTCCCGATAGCGCTGCGCCCCGCCCAACAGCCGCAGGGCCACCACCGCCAGCACCGCTCCCAGATAGGCCGCCGCCGTGGGCGAGGAGAGCCCCAGCACATATCCCAGCGCCGCCCCGGTGCCCGCGCTCAGCACGTAGGCCGGGGGCATGGCCGCCGCCGCGCACAGCCCCAAAGGCAAAAGCCCGCCGAACACCGGCGCCCGGGCCGCCGCAAAGCCGCCCAGCGCCGCCGCGGCCTGCCACACCCAGGGCCATTGGCGCACCTGGCTCAGCGCGGGGCGCACCTTGGGCGCCTGCCGTGTTTTTACAGACATCTGTTCCACCCGTCTTTCTTTTTTTACGGGGCATATTTTGCCGCCCCGCCGCATAGAATGATTTTATTATATGGTAATAAATGGAAATTTTTTGTCTGTTTGTGGAAGCTGCGGCGCGCGTTGAATTTGGGCGGTTTGTGTGCTATACTTGCAATAAATATCGGAAAATCGAGGGGACAGCAATGGAACAGACAAAAAAACGCATTCTGTCGGGCATTCAGCCCACGGGCACCTTCACTTTGGGCAACTACGTGGGGGCCGTGCGCAACTGGGACGCTCTGCAGGATGATTACGAGTGTGTGTACATGGTGGCCAACATGCACGCCATCACCGTGCGCCAGACCCCGGCGGATCTGCGCCGCCAGACCCGGGAGGCAGCGGCGCTGCTGCTGGCCTGCGGCATCGACCCGGCCAAAAGCGTGCTGTTTGTGCAAAGCCACGTGCCCGCCCACGCCGAGCTCAGCTGGGTGCTGGGGTGCAACTGCCCCTTTGGGGACTTGACCCGCATGCACCAGTTCAAGGAAAAGAGCGCCAAACACCCCGAGGACATCAACGCCGGCCTGTTCACCTATCCGGTGCTCATGGCCGCGGACATTCTCATTTATAACGCGGACCTGGTGCCCGTGGGCGTGGACCAGAAGCAGCACCTGGAGCTGGCCCGCAACATCGCCCAGCGGTTCAACTTTGTGTACGGAGACACCTTTGTGGTGCCCGATGGGTACATCAACAAAACCGGCGCCAAAATCATGAGCCTGCAGGAGCCGGAAAAGAAGATGAGCAAAAGCGACACCAACGCCAACAGCTTTGTGCTGATGCTGGACGACGCGGACACCATCGTGCGCAAGTTCAAACGCGCCGTCACCGATTCGGACGGCTGCGTGCGCGCCGGCGAGGACAAGCCCGGCGTCACCAACCTGATGAGCATTTACAGCGCGTTTACCGGCAAGGACTTCGCCGCCATCGAGCGGGAGTTTGAGGGCAAGGGATACGGCGATTTGAAGCTGGCCGTGGCTCAGAGCGTCATCGATACCTTCGCGCCCATTCAGGACGAGTACAAGCGCATTCTGGCCGACAAAACGTACCTGGACGGCGTGCTCACCGAGGGCGCCCAGCGCGCAGCGGCCATCGCAAACCGCACCCTGCGCAAAGTGTACAAGAAAGTGGGCTTTTTGCAGCTGTAAACCAAAAGGGGGCTTCGGCCCCCTTTTTCCTTTTTCTGGAAAATGTGAAATTTTCGTGCGTTCTTCGCGAAAAAAACAAAAAAAGAGTTGCTCTGTCGCAATTTTTGCCGTTTTTCACAAAATACCAAAAAATCTCTTTTATTCCATATATTGACATTTTAGGAAATTTTTTGTATACTGAGACACAAGATATGACACCTGCGGCCGCGCCAAGACGGCCGCCCAGCAACGGAGGGAACCTTATGAAACCGACAGGCATCGTGCGTCCGGTGGACAACCTGGGACGGGTTGTGCTGCCCATTGAGCTGCGGCACAGTCTTCACATTGACAAGAATGCGTCTTTGGAAATTTACGTGGACGGAGACAGCATTGTTCTGAAAAAATACCAGCCGGCCTGCATCTTCTGCGGCAGCGCCGAGGACGTGGTGAGCTACCAGGGCCGCAACATCTGCGCCGCCTGCCGCAAGGCCATCGGCCAGCTGCCCTCGCAGCCCGACACAAACCAATAAAAAAAGAGCGGACCCTGCGGGGGTCCGCTCTTTTTTTATTACGCGGGCTGGTCGGCAAAGTTGCCGGTGTACAGCTGGTAGTAGCGCCCTTTCTGGGCGATCAGGTCGTCGTGGGTGCCCCGCTCGATGATGCGCCCGTGCTCCAGCACCATGATGCAGTCTGCGTTGCGCACGGTGGAAAGCCGGTGGGCGATCACGAAGGTGGTGCGCCCGTTCATCAAAGCGTCCATGCCGGCCTGCACCAGGGCTTCGGTGCGGGTGTCGATGGAAGAGGTCGCCTCGTCCAGAATCAGCACGGGCGGGTCGGCCGCGGCGGCCCGGGCAATGGCCAGCAGCTGCCGCTGGCCCTGAGAAAGGTTGGCGCCGTCGCCGGTCAAAAGGGTGTTGTACCCGTCGGGCAGGCGCTCAATGAAGCCGTGGGCGTTGGCCAGCTTGGCCGCGGCGACGCACTCCTCGTCGGTGGCGTCCAGCTTGCCGTAGCGAATGTTGTCCATCACCGTGCCGGTGAACAGGTGGGTGTCTTGCAAAACGATGCCCAGCGTGCGGCGCAGCGCCGGCTTTTTGATCTTGGTGATGTTGATGCCGTCGTAGCGGATCTTGCCGTCCTGAATGTCGTAAAACCGGTTGATCAGGTTGGTGATGGTGGTTTTGCCCGCGCCCGTGGAACCGACAAAGGCGATCTTCTGGCCGGGCTCTGCGTACAGTTTGATGTCGTGCAGCACGATCTTCTCATCAGTGTAGCCGAAGTCCACCCCGTCAAACACAATGCCGCCTTCCAGCTTGGTGTAGGTGACGGTGCCGTCCGCCTTGTGGGGGTGTTTCCAGGCCCACATGCCGGTGCGCTCGTCGGCGGGCACCAGGGTGCCATCGGCCTGCTCCTTGGCGTTGACCATCTCCACATAGCCTTCGTCCTGTTCGGGGGCCTGGTCCATCATCTCAAACACACGCTGGGCGCCCGCGGCCGCCATTACGATGGAGTTCATCTGCTGGCTGATCTGGGTGATGGGCTGGGTGAAGCTCTTGTTCAGGCTGACAAACGCCACAATGGTGCCCACGGTCACGCCGCCCACGCCGTTCAGCGCCAGCAGCGCGCCGATCACCGCGCACAGCACATAGCTCAGGTTGCCGATGTTGGCGTTGATGGGCATGGTGATGTTGGCGTAGGCGTTGGCCTTGTCGGCGCTTTCCCGCAGCTTGTCGTTCAGCACGCGGAACTGGTCCATGGCCTTCTGCTCGTGGCAGAACACCTTGACCACCTTCTGGCCGTCCAGCATCTCTTCAATGTAGCCGTCCACCGCGCCCAGGTCCCGCTGCTGCAAACCGAAGTACTTGCCCGAAAGGCCCGACAGCTTGCGGGTTACAAACAGCATCACGCAGGCCATCACCAGCGTAACCAGCGTCAGGGGAATGTTCAGAATCAGCATGCTCACCAGGGTCACCACCAGGGTCACCGCCGCGTGAATGGTCTGGGGCACGCTCTGGCTCAAAAACTGGCGCAAAGTGTCCACGTCGTTGGTGTACACGGACATGATGTCGCCGTGGGCGTGGGTGTCAAAATAGGAGATGGGCAGGGACTCCATGCGGGTGAACAGCTGAATGCGCAGCCGCTTCATGGTGCCCTGGCTCACGTTGACCATGATGCGGTTGTAACCGTAGGCCGCCGCAATGCCCACCACGTACAGGGCCGCCAGTCCCGTCAGCGCCCTGGCCAGAGGGGAAAAGTCGGGGTTCGGGGTGTTCAGCATGGGCAGAATGTAGTCGTCCACCAGGGCCTGAATGAACACGGTTCCCCGCAGCGTGGCCACAGCCGCCGCCAAAATGCACAGCACCACCAGGGCAAAGGGCACCTTGTAGTTGTGCAGCATGTACCGCACCAGCCGGCCCAGGCTCTGCATGGATGCAGCTTCCAATCGTTTCTGTTTCATGGCCTCACGCCTCCTTTCCGGGCTGGTCAAAGTCGCCGCCGCCCTTGCTCTGGGACTCGTAAATATCCCTGTAAATCTCGTTTGTCTTCAAAAGTTCTTCGTGGGTGCCGAATCCGTTCACCCGGCCGCCGTCCAGCACCAGAATCCGGTCCGCGTGCTCCACGCTGGAAATGCGCTGGGCAATGATCAGCTTGGTGGTGCCGGGAATGTACTTTTTAAACGCCGCCCGAATGGACGCATCGGTGGCGGTGTCCACGGCGCTGGTGGAATCGTCCAGAATCAGCACCTTGGGGTTTTTCAAAAGGGCGCGGGCAATGCAAAGCCGCTGCTTCTGCCCGCCGGACACGTTGGTGCCGCCCCGCTCAATGTAGGTGTCGTAGCCGTCGGGCATCTGGCGGATGAACTCGTCCGCGCAGGCGGCGCGGCACACTTCCTCGCACTGTTCGCGGGTGGCGTTTTCATCGCCCCAGCGAAGGTTTTCTAAAATGGTGCCCGAGAACAGCACGTTCTTTTGCAGCACCACGGCCACCTGATTGCGCAATTCTTCCATGTCGTATTCACGCACGTCGCGGCCGCCCACGCGCACGGTGCCTTCGCTGGCGTCGTACAGGCGGCTGATCAGGTTCACAAGGCTGGTTTTGCCGCTGCCCGTGCCGCCGATGATGCCCACGGTCTCGCCCGAGCGGATGTGCAGGTCAATGTCCGACAGCACGTTTTTGCCGCTGCCGTGGCGGTAGGCAAAGGACACGTGGTCAAAGTCGATGCTGCCGTCGGCCAGTTCTTTCACGGGCTCGGCGGGGTTGTGCAGCTCGGGTTTTTCAGTCAGCACCTGCTCAATACGGCGCACGCTGGCGGCGCTCATGGTAATCATCACGAAAATCATGCTCAGCATCATCAGGCTCATCATGATGCCCATGATGTAGCTCAGCATGGACGTCAGCTGGCCGGTGGTCATGGTTCCGCCCACAATGAACTTGGCGCCCAGCCAGGCCACCGCCAGAATGCAGCTGTAAATCACCAGCATCATGGCCGGGTTGTTGAAGGCCAGCAGTCCTTCGGCTTTCACAAACAGCCGGTACAGGTTGTCGGCGGCGCGGGTGAACTTTTCGTTTTCGTAGTCTTCCCGCACATAGGCCTTCACCACGCGAATGGCGGATACGTTTTCCTGCACGCTGGCGTTCAAATCGTCGTACTTGGAAAACACAATGTCAAACAGCTTCAGCGTGGCCCGCACAATCAGCGCCAGAACCGCCGCCAGAAACAGCATGCCCACCACAAAGGCGCTGCTCAGCTTCGGGTTGATGAGAAAAGCCATCACCATGCTGCACACCAGCATCAGCGGCGCGCGCACCGCAATGCGCAGAATCATCTGAAAGGCGTTCTGCACGTTGGTCACGTCGGTGGTCATACGGGTCACCAGGCTGGCTGTGCCGAACCGGTCAATGTTGGAAAAGGAAAATTCCTGCACGTGGTCGTACAGGCTCTGACGCAGATTGCACGCCAGACCCGCCGAGGCCGCGGCTCCGTACCGGCCCGCCAAAGCGCCGAACAAAAGGCTCAGGCCGGCCATCACAATCATCAGCGCTCCGTAGCGCAGCACATTGTCCACGTTGCTCTTCTGCAGCCCTTCGTCAATGATCATGGCCGTCACAAAGGGCAAAAGCACCTCCATCACCACTTCCAAAGCGGCGAAAATGGGCGTGAGAATCGTCTGTTTCTTGTACTGCCGTATCTGGCTTAGAACGGTTCCCATTTCAGTTCTCCTCCTTATGGTTCAAATTTTCCAGAATGCGCATCTGAAAGCAGATCATCGCGCGCATCTCTTCGGGGGAAAACCCGGCGAAGATCTGCCGCTCGGTCTGGGCGGCCATCCGGTCCAGAATCCGTTTCATCTCCCGGCCCTTTTCCGTGGGCTCGATGCGCTTTTGCCGCTCGTCTCCCGGCTCGGTGGTCAGGGTGATGAATCCCTTGTCCCGCAGCTTTTTCAACAGCTCGCTCACCGACGCCCGGGACAGCCCCAGCGACCGGTGCAGCTCGGTGGGGCACAGGGTCTCCCGGTCCCGTGCCAGAATGTAAAGCAGCATGTGCCCCTGGGCCGCGGTCAGGTCCTTGCACAGGAAAAAGCGCCCGATGGAACTTTCCATGCCAATGTGGATCTTGCGGAAATTGTTCAGCGCCGTCCGCTGGTCGTCCTTGCTCACAGCGCGCCCTCCTCTCAAATGCTTCGGTTCAAAATCATTCGGAACCTTATCATTTTATACCGCAATTTTTCTTGAAAGTGAAATACAAATCTCTTATAATCAATAAAAAAAGTGAATTGATATCCATGGAAAGGGTGAGGGAAGTGAACACCACACAGCTGGAATGTTTTCTCGCTGTAGCGGAATTTTTAAACTTTTCCAAAGCGGCGGAAGCCGTGCGCATCAGCCAGCCGGCGGTCAGTCATCAAATCGCCGCGCTGGAGGCGGAGCTGGGTGCGGAGCTGTTTGTGCGCACCAGCCGCAGCGTGGAGCTGACCCGGGCCGGGGCCCAGTTTCTGCCCTCGGCGGACCGCATTCTGCAGCTGGCCGGGGCGGCCCGGGCCCGGCTGCACGGGGCGGAAAGCGAGAAGAACCTGCCCCTGCGCATCGGCTGCCACAACCAGCTGGAAATGGATTTTCTGCCCTGGCCGCTGCGAAAGCTGCACGCCGAGTATCCGGCTCTGGCCCCGGAGATGCGGCAGCTGCCCTTTGAGGCGCTTTCCAACCTTTTGGAGGACGAGAGCATTCACGTGATGCTGGGCTACCACAGCGCCAGCCGCAAAAAGAGCGCCATGCCCTACCAGGAGATGGCCCGCTGCCCCATTGTGTGCGTGTGCGGGGCCGAACATCCGCTGGCCCGGTTCGACGGGCTCACCCGGGACCAGCTCACCGGTGACATGGTGGCCTGCGCGCCCCACAAAGGGCCGGAAGCGGTCATTCACGCCCAGGGCGAAGCGCTGCACCGGCACAGCGGGGGCCAGGTGTATTTCACCGACGGGTACGAAGGCGCCATCACCCTGCTGCGGGCGGGGTTCGGCTTCTCCCTGATCCCGGACATTCCCCGGGCCCGCTTGCAGGATTTGCGCTACATCCCCGTGGAGGGCATGGAGAGCCTTTCTTTCGGGGCCCATTACAAAACCCTGCGCGGCCGGCCCCACCTGAAGCGCTTTCTGGAACTTCTGCAAACCTACGTGCAGGGGAAAGAGGAAGAATCGTGACCGGGCGGTCCCCGGATGGCTGCTGCTTGACGGCTTCTCTTCAAAAGAGTATACTCGAGTTAGTTACAACTAACCTTAAAAGGGAGGGATTCTTTTGAAAGATTACGAAGCGCTGAGCCGGGCACATTTCAACCGGCAGGCGGCCCGGTACGACGAAAACGAGTCCGTTTACTTTTCCGGTCCTGCCAAGCGCAGCTGCGCAGATGTACTGCGCCTTTTGGAAAACGTGGAGTACCGGTCTCTGCTGGACGTGGGGTGCGGAACCGGCTGGTTGCTGGCACAGCTGGCGGCCCGCTGCCCGGCGGAGTATCGGGGGCTGGACCTGGCCGAAAATATGCTGACCCGGGCCCGGGCAAAGCAGATCCCGGGCGCGCGTTTTGTGCTGGGCACAGCAGACGCGCTGCCCTGGCCCGACGGCCGGTTTGACGTGGTGTGCTGCATCCAGAGTTTTCACCATTATCCCTATCCGGACAAGGCCATGGCCGAGGCGCTGCGGGTGCTGCGGCCCGGCGGTTTGTATGTTCTGTCGGACACAGGGGTAGGCGGTCCGGCCGCCTGGCTGGACAACCACGTGTTTTTCCCTCTAATGCGCAGCGGCGACTGCCATACGGAAAACCGGCGCGGGGTGGCCCGCCGCATGGAGCGGGCGGGCTTTCGGGATGTGGAGCACTGGCAGGTGAAGGGCTTTATCTATACGGTGACAGGCCACAAACCCTGAACGCAGAAAAAGAGAGCGGACCCCGAAAGGTCCGCTCTCTTTTTTTATAAGGTATTTAAGGTTCCAGCAAAGGCAGGGTCAGCTCAAACTCGGCTCCAAAGCCCGGGTGGGGCGGGTTCACAAGGCAGATGGTTCCCCCGTGGGCCTGCACGATCTTGCGGGCAATGGCCAGCCCCAGCCCCGAGCCCTGCCGGGTGGTGCGGGCTTCGTCCCCCACCACAAAGGGCTCAAACAGGCAGTCGGTCAGCGCCTCGGGAATGCCGGTGCCGCTGTCGCCGATGCGCAGAAGGGCGTCATCTCCCCGGCGGCTCACCGAGAAAAACAGCTTTGTGCCCGGGGCGTTGTGCTTCACCGCGTTGCTCACCAGATTTTCCAGCACCCGCACAAAGGCAGGCTGGTCCACCGCGCAGCGCAAAGGCGTTTCGGGAATGTCGATCTCCGGCACAAAACCCGCCAGTTCCAGCTCGTTGTACTTGCCGGCCAGATACTCCCGCAGCACTTCGCACACGTCCATGGGCCGGGTGTGCAGGGTGAACTGGGGATGTTCCAGCTTGCTGTACTCGTGGAAGGCTTCAATCAGCTCGGTCAGCCGCGAGGACTTCTGCTCAATGATGTCCAGATAGTCGGGCACTTTCTCCGGGGGCACCAGCCCGTCCCGCACGGCTTTGGCGTAGCCCTGAATCACCGTGATGGGGGTCTTCAAATCATGGGAGATGTCCGCCAGCAGCTTCTGGCGGTTCTGTTCCAGCGCCTGGCGGCGCTGCTCGCTGTCCTGCAGGCGGCGGGCCAGCCCGTTGAAAGACTGGCAGATCTCCTCAAACTCCCGGGGACCCCGGTACTCAATGGGAGTGTAGGCCCGCTGCCGGGTCAGGGCGGAAAGCCCGTGGTTTAATTGGCGCAAAGGCCGGCGCACCCGGCGGCTGAGCCAGTAGGTCATCCCCAGCAGCACCACCGCGTACACCAGCACAAACAGCAGCAGGGTGCGCAGCCAGATGGCATTCAGCTGGGCCGAGATCGTCACCGCCACCGGCTCGTACAGAATTAGCCAGCGGGTGTCGCCGTCCTGGCTTTGAAAGGAATGCTTCCAGATCAGGGACCCCTCGGGCAGCGTCTGGGTCAAATAGCCGTAAGCCTTGGCCGTCAGCGCGCCGCCTGTGTACCCGGGCACAGACCCGTAGGCGATGGTGCCGTCCGGCCGCAGAATCAGCGGCGCTTCAGACAAACGGCTGTCGCTGGCCGCATCGCTGGAAACCAGCGTCATGGTGCCCTGTTCACTCTCCCAGCGGCTCACCGTGCGGTACACCCCTGTGTGGTGGGTGGGAATGCAGGCCAGCTCGTCGGGGGTAAAGGATTCTCCCTCGCCGTACAAAAGATTGCCCTGGTCGTCCGTCACCTGAATGGTCGCGCCCTCCCCCAAAAGACTGGCGGCGGGGAACTGGTCGTATTGGCCCTGACGCAGCACGGCGTCGTATCGGCTCAAATCCTGCTGGGACAGGGGCACAAGGGCGCCGGCGCTGTCGTAGATGGCCCAGAGAAACAGCAGCACGCCCGAGGCCAGCAGCAACAGGCTGGACAGAGCAAAGCAGCGCAGCAGAGAGTGAAAATAACTAGAGCGTTTCAATTTTGTATCCCAGCCCTCTCACAGTAATGATAAAGCGCGGGCGGCGCGGATCGTCCTCGATCTTGTCCCGCAGCTTGGAGATGTGCACCATCATGGTGTTTTCGTCGCTCTCGAAATAGGCGCCGCTGACCGCCTCGTACAGCTGCACTTTCGTAAAAATCCGGCCCGGGGCGCTCATCAGACAGGCCAGAATCTTGTATTCGGTGGGCGTCAGGGCAATGGGCTGCCCGTTTTTCAAAACCTGCAGCGCCCCGGGGTCCAGCCGCAGGGGCCCCGCTGTGGGGCCATCCGGGGCCTGGGCGGGGTTCAGCTGGTAAAACCGGCGCAGATTGGCCTTCACCCGGGCGATGATTTCCAGCGGGTTGAAGGGCTTGGTCAGGTAGTCGTCGGCCCCCAGTTCCAGCCCCAGAATTTTGTCGCTGTCGGCATTTTTGGCCGACAGAATCAAAATGGGCATGCGGCTCATGGCCCGCAGGCTGCGGGTCAGCTCGTACCCGTTCATCCGGGGCATCATAATGTCCAGCACCGCCATGTCCACGTGCTGGGTGCGGGCCAGTTCCAGCGCGGCCACTCCGTCGGGGGCGCACAGCACCCGGTAGCCGCTGCTCTCCAGATACAGCTTCACCAGATTGGTGATGTCCTGGTCGTCTTCGGCAATCAGTATGGTATATGCCATGAAAATCACCTCGCAAAATCATTGTACACGATGAACCCGCCCGCTGAAAAGATCTTTTTATTCGTACCGCAGCGCCTCAATGGGGTCCAGCATGGCCGCCCGCCGGGCGGGGTAGTAGCCGAAGAACACGCCAATGGCCATGGAGAAGGCCACCGCACCCAGCGCCGCCGGAATGGAAGGCCGCACCGGGTAGTTCATCATCACGGCCCCGGCGCTGCCCGCGACAACGCCCAAAATCACGCCGATCAGCCCGCCGATGAGGCAGATGATCACCGCCTCCACAATGAACTGGAACAGAATGATGCGGCTCTTGGCGCCCAGGGCCATGCGTACGCCGATCTCCCGGGTGCGCTCGGTGACGGACACCATCATGATGTTCATCACGCCGATGCCGCCCACCAGAAGGCTGATGGCCGCAATGGCGCTGATGCCCAGCTTCATGTTCTGCGTCACCTTGTCCATGGACTTCACCGCCTCTTCCAGGCTGGACACCGACACGGTGAAATAGGGGTTGCGGGCGTAGTAGCTGTCAAAATAGGCCTTGGTGCGGTCCATGAACTGCTTGTTGTCCACCCCGTCTTTGGTCTGCAGCGTCAGGTTCCGGTAGCCGGGGGTGCGCTGCAACAGGCGCACGCCGCTGTCCACCGGCATGTACACGTCTGTGGAGGTCACTTTGGCCTTGCCCTCCTGCTTGTGCTTGTACACGCCCACAATGTACAGCCGCAGGGGCGTGCTTCCGGCCTCGGTGCGGAAGCTCTTGCCCAGGGCGTCGGCGGGTTTTGTGCGGCTGCCGAAATACTGGTTCACGAACCGGTCGCTGACCACGGCCACAGCCCGGCCGTCGGTGCGGTCCCGCTGGTTGATGAACCGCCCGGCCAGCATCTCCAGCTTGGCCAGCGCCGCCTGGTCCGGGGACACCCCAAAAAGCTGCCCCTCGGCCTTGTGGCGGCCGTTGGTGGCCGTGATGTTGCCCAGCTCTTCCCGAATGACCACCGATTTCAGCTGGTCCGCGAAGGTCTTGCGGTATTCTTCCAGCACTTTGTCGTTCAAAAGGTCCTCCGGCCCGGGTTCCCGGTACTCGTAGCTCTCAAACAGCTTGTCCTGGTCCGCGCTGTCCATCTCAAAAAAGTCGGCGTTGGCAAAGGGGTCGTCCTTCTGGTTCACGCTCAGGGTGATGTCCCGGGCGCCCAGACTGGCCATCTCCTGCTCAATGGACCCGGACAGGGAGTCGCCCACCGTGATGATGGCGATCACCGCGCCGATGCCGATGATGATGCCCAGCATGGTCAAAAGGGCCCGCAGCTTGTTGGCCCGCAGGCTGCTCAGGGCCAGACGTACGTTTTCAGACAGGGACATGGCGCGCCTCCTTTCGCTGGTCGGCCACAATGCAGCCGTCCCGCAGGGTGATGATGCGGGGGCACTCGGCGGCCAGTTCCCGGCTGTGGGTAATCAGCACAATGGTCTTGCCCTGCCGGTGCAGCCCGTGGAAAATGTCCATCACGTGGCGGCTGGTCTGAGAATCCAGCGCGCCGGTGGGCTCGTCCGCCAGCAGAATGGCCGGGTCGTTGGCCAGGCTGCGGGCAATGGCCACCCGCTGCTTCTGCCCGCCGGACAGCTCGCTGGGCTGGTGGGTGCGGCGCTGGCCCATGCCCACTTTTTCCAGAAGCTGAGCGGCCCGGGCGGCCCGGGTGCGTCCGTCCACCCCGGCGTACAGCATGGGCAGCTCCACGTTCCGCTGGGCCGTGGTCCGGGCAATCAGGTTGAAGTTCTGAAACACAAACCCGATCTTTTTGTTGCGCACTTCGCTCATCTCGTCCCGGCCGGCGGTGCGCACGTCCACCCCGTCCAGCCGGTAGTCCCCGGCGGTGGGCTTGTCCAGCACCCCGATGATGTTCATCAGCGTGGACTTGCCGCTGCCGCTCTCGCCCACAATGGCCACAAACTCCCCGGGCCACACCTGCAAATCAATGCCGTGCAGAATTTCCAGCTCGTTTTCCGCGCCCACGTTGTAGGTCTTTACAATGCCGTGCATGTCAATCAGGGGCGTCATACCGCATCCCCGCCTTCCGGCCCGGGCAGGGCGCTGGCGTCCGCCAGAATCTCCAGCCCGTCGGTCAGCTGTCCGCCGCTGATCTCCACCGCGTAGTCGTTTTTCATGCCCGTCTGCACCTGCATGGGGGCAAAGCGGCCGTCCTTGCCGCGCACGTAAATCACATCGTTGCCGTTCTCGTCGGCAGTCACCGCGTCCAGCGGCACCGAGTACACGTCTTTTTTCTGGCTCAGAATGATCTCGGCCTTGGCCTTGGCCCCGATGTAAATGCCCGCCGGGTCCTGCACCGCAATGTCCGCCGCAAATCCCGCCGAGGCGCTCTCGCCCTCGCCGGAGCTGCCGGCGGTGGGGGAGATGCGGCTCACCTTGCCCTTAATGGCCGTCTGGGCCGCGTCGCTGGTGATGGAGGCGGGCAGTCCCACCTGCACCTTCTGAATGGCGTACTCGGGAATGGTCACCGCCACGATCAGATCGTCCACCGCCTGAATGGTGGCCACGTCGCCCTTGCACATGCTGCCCACGTTCACCTTCAAATCGGTGATCTTGCCGTCGGTCTCCGCCCGCAGCACCGTGCCCTCCAGGCTCTTTTTCAGCTCCGCCAGCCCGGTGTCGGTCGCGCCCTGCTTTTGCTGTTTCTGGGCCTGCTGCAAATCGGCCGCCGCGCTGTTCACGGTCTGGTCGCAGGCGTCCAGCGCCTGGGCCCGGGCCGCGGTGGCCTGCTCCAGCGCGTTCTGGGCCGTCACCTGCCGGGACGCGGCTTCGTCGTAGGCCTGCTTTGCCCGCTCCAGCTCCCCGGCGTACCGGTCAAACTCGTACAGAGCTTTGGCCTCGGTCAGGGCCGTGTCCGCGGCGCTGGCCTGCTGGTCCGCCGTCTGATAGGCATTGTAGGCGTCTCCCTCGGTGGCGCCTCCGGCGGCGATCCAGCTGTCGTAGGCGGTCTGCCGGGCCGCGGCCGCGTTCCGGGCGCCCTCTTGTGCCGGTCCCACGGCCTTCATCATGGTGTCGTACCGGCTTTTGGCCTCGTTGTAGGCGGGCAGGGCTGCCTGAGTGGCGGCGGCTGCCGCGTCCCGCTCGGTTTGCGCCTCGCTCACTTTCAAATCCTGGGTCTGGCGCTCCGCGTCCCGGGCGCGCTGGGCCGCGCTCAAAGCGTCCGATGCCTTGGTCACCGCGTCCTTCAGCTGCTGTGCCGCCGTGCCCAGTTCCTTCTCTTTCTCCTGAATGGACCGGCGGATCTCTCCGTCGTCCAGGGTGCAGATGATGTCCCCCTTTTTCACCACGTCGCCCACTTTGACGTTCACGCTCACCACTTTGCTGGTCAGCGCCGTGGTCACCGAGGACACTTTCGCGCTCTGCACCACGCCGGACACGTTCACCGACTCAGTCAGTTCGCCCTTTTCCAGCACCACCGTGCGGGCATAGTCCAGCCCGCTGTCCTCGCTTTTGGGCCGGGTCAGAGCAAAAACGGCGCCGCCCGCGCCCACAAGTACCACCGCGGCCAGCGCCACGACCACCACGGGCCGGGGCCGTCCGAAACGGAAAAACCAATTCTTTTTCATGGCAGTTCCCTCACTTTCCGCCTCAGAGCATACCATGGCTGTCTTTCCGTTTTCTTTACGTCTACCTTAAGATTTGTAAAGGTTTGCAAAAAAAGTCCCCCTGCGCCGCCGCAGGGGGACTTTTGAAAAGCTTATTTCGCCGCGTTTTTCTTCTCCGCCGCCGCAGCCATCAGGTTGGCTACGATGGAACCGGAGATGTTGTGCCACACGCTGAACAGCGCGCCCGGCACCGTGGCCAGTGCCAGGTCCGGGAACACGGTGCCCGCCAGACTGGTGGCAAGGCCGCTGTTCTGCATGCCCACCTCAATGGACACAGCGTTGCACTTGGCGTCGCTCATGCGCAGCAGCTTGCCTACGCCGTAGCCCAGAGCATAGCCCAGCAGGTTGTGCAGGATGACCACAGTCAGAATCAGAATGCCGTTGGCGAACAGTTTTTCCGCGTTGGGGGCCACCACGGCGCCCACGATGATCACAATGGCCACCACCGAGATCAGGGGCAGAATTTCCACCACCGCCTGGGTAAACTTGCCGAACAGCTTGTTGATGATGAAGCCCAGCACAATGGGGATGATGACGATTTTCACAATGCTCATGAACATGTCCAGCATGTTCACGGTTACGGTCTCATGGGCGTACAGATAGGTCAGCGCCGGGGTCAGGAAGGGGGCCAATACCGTGGAGCAGGCCGTCATGCCCACGCTCAAAGCCACGTCACCCTTGGCCAGGAAAGTCATCACGTTGGAAGACGTGCCGCCCGGGCAGGTGCCCACCAGAATCACGCCCACCGCCAGTTCGGGACTCAGATGGAACACCTTGGTCAGCAGGAAGGCCAGCAGCGGCATGATCACAAACTGCGCCGCGCAGCCCACCAGTACGTCCTTCGGGCGGGAAAAGACCACTTTAAAATCGTCCAGCTTCAGCGTCAGGCCCATGCCGAACATAACCACCATCAACAGGTTGTTCACCGTCACAATGCGGGTGAATGCGTTGTAGTCCTTGCCCACCCACAGAAAACTCTGGGGCACGAAAAAGGCCAGCACCGCAATGGCCAGTACAATGATGGCCATGTACTTGCCTGCAAATTTGCTTACTTTCTTCAATACTTCCATGATTCGTTCCTCCCAAATCTATTCTGCAACCGGCCCGAAGGCCCGGCGTCAGCCAAAACAAAAAGGCCTTTGTCTCTTGCTGAAAGAGACAAAGGCCATAAAAGACGCTCTGCGGTACCACTCTTTATTGCCCGGCAAAGCCGGACCTCTCACTCCCGCGCGGAAAAACCGTTACGGGCTGGCAGGGTAACGGCCGCCGGCCGGCACAGCTTACTGAGCCCCGAAGGACCGTTGAGCCTGCTGCTCGGAGGGGATGCTTCCGCCGGGGCTCCGCCGCTGCCTTGCACCAACCGGCAGCTCTCTGGCGCGGAGTTTCGGGGCGTACTAAACCTCGTCAACGCATTTCGAATATGTAGCCATTATACATCCTCGCGGTCAAATGTCAACACACCGCGGACGCTTTTCGTCTTTTTCTCCAATTTTTTGTTTGCTTTTTGTCGAAATCAACAAGGTGCCGCCGCCCCGCTGGCGTGCGGAGGCCGCGTCTGGTACAATACAAAACAGGGAAGGGGCGTGCTGCGTGCCGCTGGATATGAAACAGATGATCGCGGATCAGCTGGCCGTGCTTTTGCGCCGCAAAAGTCTGGATAAAATCACCGTCAAGGAGCTGGTGGAGGCCTGCGGCATCAGCCGGCAGAGTTTTTATTATCATTTTCGGGACCTGATGGACGTGGTGGAGTGGCAGCAAAAGCAGCTGCTGGCCCAGGGCATTCAAAACAGCCTGGCAGCGTCGGACCCGCTTCAGGCCATCCGGGGCCTGGTGCAGGAGAACAGCCGCAACAAAATGCTGCTGGACCGTCTGCTCTCTTCTGACCGGCGGGCGGAGATCGAGCGCATGCTGGTGGAGACCATGGAAACCTACCTGGCCGAAATGCTGCGCCGCCGCGGGGGTGAAAAGGCCCTCAGCCCGGCGGATTCCCGCGCAGTGCTCCGCTTTTACGCCAGCGGCGTGGTGGGCCTTATGCTCAGCACCCCGGCTGCAACCGAAGAGGACCGGGAGACCCTGGTGCGGCAGATCTACCGGCTTTTGTCCGCCCAGCTCACCCTGGGATAGACAAAATCGCACAAGTGTTCAAGTTTTTGACAAATACCGGTTTGTGTCCATACACAGCGGACAGATCGTCAGTGGCGGTCTGTCCGCTGTTTTGTTATAAAGAAGGAAAAAGGTATTTTTTCAAGGGGGGCATTTCCGGGATGAACGAAGTCAAAAAACCCAAAAAACCGCTGCTGTTCTACTACGGCATCATGCTGCTGATTCTGCTGGCCTTCAACCTGCTGGCCATGCCCATGCTGTCCCAGCGGCAGATCGTGGAAGTGGACTACGGCACCTTCCTCTCCATGACGGACCAGGGTCAGGTGGGCCGGGTGGAAATTCAGCAGCAGAACAACCGCATTCTGTTCATCGACAAGGACGAGACCCGGGTGTACAAAACCGCCATGGTGGACGATCCGGACCTGACGGCCCGGCTGTACCGGGCGGGCATTCCCTTCTACGGGCAGGAGATTCAGCAGTCCTCGCCCATTTTGTCCTTCCTGCTCAGCTGGGTGCTGCCGCTGGTGGTGTTCATCGCCATCGGGCAGTTCATGTCCAAAAAACTCATGGACCGGGCAGGCGGCAGCAATGCCATGAGCTTTGGCCCGGGCAAATCCAACGCCAAAATCTACGTCAAATCCTCCGAGGGCATCAAATTCTCCGACGTGGCCGGTGAGGACGAGGCCAAGGAGAGCCTGACCGAGATCGTCCAGTACCTGCACGACCCGTCCAAATACAAGGACATCGGCGCGTCCATGCCCAAGGGCATTCTGCTGGTGGGCCCTCCGGGCACGGGCAAAACCATGCTGGCCAAGGCCGTGGCCGGCGAGGCAAACGTGCCGTTCTTCTCCATCTCCGGCTCGGAGTTTGTGGAAATGTTCGTGGGCATGGGCGCTTCCAAAGTGCGGGATTTGTTCCGCCAGGCCAAAGAAAAAGCGCCCTGCATCGTGTTTATTGACGAGATCGACGCCATCGGCAAAAAGCGCGACGGCCAGATGGGCGGCAACGACGAGCGCGAGCAGACCCTGAACCAGCTGCTCACGGAAATGGACGGCTTCGAGGGCAACACCGGGGTCATCATTCTGGCGGCCACCAACCGGCCCGAATCGCTGGACCCGGCCCGGCCGGTTTGACCGCCGGGTGCCCGTGGAGTTGCCGGACCTGGCGGGCCGCGAGGCCATTCTGCGGGTCCACGCTCAGAAGATCCGGGTGGACGCAGACGTGGACTTCAACAAAATCGCCCGCATGGCCTCGGGTGCATCGGGCGCGGAGCTGGCCAACATCGTCAACGAGGCGGCCCTGCGCGCGGTGCGCGACGGCCGGCGCAGCGCCAGCCAGGCGGACCTGGAAGAGAGCATTGAGGTGGTCATCGCCGGTTATCAGAAAAAGAACGCCATCCTCACGGACAAGGAGAAATGGACCGTGGCCTATCACGAAATCGGCCACGCTCTGGTGGCCGCCCGGCAGACAAACTCCGCCCCGGTGCAGAAAATCACCATCATTCCCCGCACTTCGGGGGCTTTGGGCTACACCATGCAGGTGGATGAGGGCAATCATTACCTTCTGACCAAAGAGGAGATTGAAAACAAAATCGCCACCTATACCGGCGGCCGCGCGGCCGAGGAAATCGTGTTCGGCACCGTGTCCACGGGCGCGTCCAACGACATCGAGCAGGCCACCAAGCTGGCCCGCGCCATGATCACCCGCTACGGTATGAGCAAGGACTTTGACATGGTGGCCATGGAGACGGTCACCAACCAGTACCTGGGAGGCGACGCATCCCTGACCTGCTCGGCGGATACCCAGACCCAAATCGACAAACAGGTGGTGGATCTGGTGCGCACCCAGCACGAAAAGGCGGCTTCCATTCTCATGGAAAACCGGGAAAAACTGGACGAGCTGGCAAAGTACCTGTACGACAAGGAGACCATTACCGGCGACGAGTTTATGGCCATTCTCAACGGATAAAAAAGGCAAAGCGTGCATCCGACTCGGATGCACGCTTTTTGTGTTGAAAATTCAGCAGCTCATGCCGTTGGCCTGCATATAGGCGGCCAGTTCCTTGCCGTGGCCCTGTTCCTGCTGCTGAATGGCGCTCAGCACCTGGCGGGCGGCGGGGTCGTTGAACTCAAACACCGCCGTGTTGTACACGCCGGAAACATACTTCTCCGTGGCCAGAAGGTCGCTCAGCAAATAGGCGTCGCTCTGCTTCTGGGCGCGGGTGGTGTCGGCCTTCAGCTGCTTGGCCGAAGGGGTGCGGCTGTTCTGGGTCTTGGCACTGGGCGAGGGCACTTTGCCGTCCATCATCTGCGCCACGGTGTCGCAGTGGTTCTGCTCGGCCTGTTCCAGCTTGTGCAGAATCTGGCGCAGGTTGGGGTCGCAGGCGGCCTCGGCGGCTTTGTGGTACTTCTGTACGCACAGCTTTTCCTCGTTCTGCAAATCTTTTAAAAAGTTTTTCTCTTTCTGGGTCCAGTTCATGGAAAAAATCCTCCTTTTGGTGGTTTTTCCATAGCATGCCCCGCGGGGACCGCCCTTATCCGTCCGGCACAGAAACAAACGTTGCGGCGCGAAGAATTTCGTGCTATAATGCATACGAAAATTGGATAGAATTCTGCCACCGGGTAGAGAAACCATGCAGCATCCTGCTTTTGCGGCGTTAGGTCTTTGAAGTCGCAAGAAAGGGATGCTGTATTTGTTTGAAAGGGGTTTCAAAATTGGAAACAGGACTTCGAAAATACATTGTGCCCAACATGCTCGCCATGGCGGGTACGTCCTGCTATGTATTGGCGGATACTTTTTTCATCTCTCTGGCGGAAGGCGCCGGCGGCATCGCCGCCCTGAATCTGGTCCTTCCCCTGTACGGGCTGATTTACGGGATAGGTTCCATGATCGGCGTGGGCTCGGCCACGCAGTATTCTCTGCGCAAATCGCTGGCAGAGTCCGACGCGGACCCTTATTTTTTCAATGCGCTTGCCTTTGCGGTTTTGTGCGGCAGCGTGCTGACGTTGTGCGGTGTGTTTTGCCCGGAGAAAATTCTCACCGTGCTGGGGGCCGATGCGCAGCTTCTGTCCATCGGCACTTCCTACACACGCATTGTGCTTTGTTTTGCGCCTTTTTTCATGCTGAATTATCCGGTCACGGCCTTTTTGCGGAACGACGGCGCGCCAAGGCTCGCCATGTGGGCCACGCTGCTCAGCGGCGGGTTCAACATTTTGTTTGACTACCTGTTCATGTTCCCGCTGGGAATGGGCATGGCGGGCGCGGCGCTGGCCACGGGCCTTTCGCCGGTTGTCAGCATCTGCGTGTGTATGGTGCATTATGCTTCAAAGCAAAACACGGTGCGGCTCGTCCGCTGCGTTCCCTCTCTGCGCAGGCTGGCGGCAGCGTGCCGGCTGGGCGTGGCGGCCCTTGTGGGCGAATTGTCCGGCGGCGTCACCACCCTTGTGTTCAATTTCATCCTGTTGGACCTGGCGGGAAATACGGCGGTCGCCGCCTACGGCGTCATTGCAAATCTCGCGCTGGTGGGCATTTCGCTGCTGAACGGAATCGCCCTTGGGTTGCAGCCGGTGGCCAGCCTTGCCCACGGGCAGAGAAACGGGGAACAACTGAAGCAGATTCGCCGCAGCTCTCTGTGCATTGGCTTGGCGGTGGGCGGTGTTCTCCTGTTGGCAGCGGCATTTTTTGCAAATCCGCTGGTGCGCATTTTCAACAGCGAGGGCTCCGCTTCGCTGGCCGGCTATGCCCAAATCGGCCTGCGGCTGTATTTTCTGGGCTTCCCCCTTGCGGCGGTGAATATTGTCAAAGCGGGGTTCTATGGGGCAGTGGGGAAGGGAGCGGCCTCTTCCGCCATCGCCCTTTCCCGCGGAATTTTTTCCATTGCGGTCATGGCGTTCCTGCTGTCCCGCTTCTTGGGCGTGACCGGTGTGTGGCTGGCCTTTCCCGCCAGCGAAGGGATCACCTGGCTGGGGTCTGTTCTCATGGAAGCCCGAGGCAGACGCAAAGCACCCGGCCCGGTATCTCCTTCGTGATCAAAGCCGCAAAACAAAAACGACCGCCGGGATACGGCAGTCGTTTTTTTGTCTGTTTTTCTTGGCAGGTCTCCTGTAACTCTGCGGCGTTTTTCAACAGTCGGTACGGTCAAGCCACACGTTAATGACTTTTGCGTCTCGTCTTTGGTGCAGTTGCGTCATAACTTTCATTAAGCAGCAATTTGATTTTTTCATCTGGAACGCTGCCGTTTAAGGCGACTGTGATCCAGCGATCCTTATTCATATGATATGCCGGAAAAAAGCCCGCCTCGCATCGCAGAGAGCCAATCAGGATGGGATCACACTTTAAATTTACGACATCCAATACACCGGGTTCCTGCAACCCCAGCTTGTTTTTGGGTACATCCATAATGAGCGCAAACCACTTTTGGCTGTTGCTGTGACGAAACACTTCGTAATGGGGATATTTCATCCAGGGAAAATCCGGTTCCGCGTTGTAATTCTCAAGAATAAAGCGTTCCAATTCTGCACGATTCACAGATGTCACCTCCAGCCGCCGGTTTGTCCAGAGTATAGCACGCATTCAAAAGTGCCACAAGCCGCGCACTGAAAAACCGTCCACCGGACGCTTTTTCCCCGCCAGCGGGCGGGCCGTGCTGTTCTCATCGCACCCTCTCAAGCCACAAACAAAAACAACCGTCGGGATACGACGGTTGTTCTTGTTGGTGGGAGAGGATGGATTCGAACCATCGAAGCGAAGACGCAACAGATTTACAGTCTGCCCCCATTGGCCACTCGGGAACTCTCCCATATTCTTTTTTTGAAACGCCCCGGAAAAGAGCGCTTAATAATAATAACAGGCAAAAAACGTTTTGTCAAGCCTTTCCCGAAAAAGTTTTCCCGCTTTCGACGTTTCTTTGCAAAAAACCTTTCCGCTGGGACAGCCGGCAGCCTGAAAGCAAAAAGCCCGGTCTTTGACCGGGCTTTTTCTGGAGCTGGTGGACGGATTCGAACCCCCGACCTGCTGATTACAAATCAGCTGCTCTACCAGCTGAGCTACACCAGCATCTCACAGGACACTACACTAGTATATCGGCTATGTGCAAAAAAATCAAGCTTTTTTCTTCCTGCTTGAAAGAAAGCCTGCTTTTCGCTATTATAAAATCAGAAGCCGGAGATTTTCAGAAAGGGAGCACGGATTATGGAAAAAGCAAAAGTATATTTTACCGACATGCGCTGCCGTCCGGGCGTGAATCTGCAGCAGAAGCTGGAAAAACTGATGCGCAAGGCCGGTGTGGAGCAAATCGATTTCGAGGATAAATTCGCCGCCATCAAAATTCATTTCGGCGAGCCGGGCAACCTGTCCTATTTGCGGCCCAACTTTGCCAAAACCGTGGCCGACGTGGTGAAAAGCCTGGGCGGAAAGCCCTTTTTGACCGACTGCAACACCCTGTACGTGGGCCGGCGCAAAAACGCCCTGGACCACATGGAAGCCGCCTATGAAAACGGCTATTCCCCCTTCTCCACCGGCTGCCATGTGATCATTGCCGACGGGCTGAAGGGCATCGACGAAGTGGAAGTTCCCGTGAACGGTGGCCAGTACGTGAAAAGCGCCAAAATCGGCCGCGCCATCATGGACGCCGACGTGTTCATCTCCCTGGCTCACTTCAAAGGCCATGAGGAAACGGGCTTCGGCGGCGCGCTGAAAAACATCGGTATGGGCTGCGGTTCCCGCGCCGGCAAAATGGAGATGCACTGCGGCGGCAAACCCGCCGTGAACAAGGAGCTGTGCCGCGGCTGCCACACCTGCGCCCGCTACTGCGCCCACGACGCCATCTCCTTTGACGAAAACCGCCGCGCGTCCATCGACCACAACAAGTGCGTGGGCTGCGGCCGCTGCATCGGCACCTGCAACTTCGACGCCATCGAAAACGTGAACTACAACGCCAACGACGAATTGAACTGCAAAATTGCCGAGTACGCCAAAGCTGTGGTGGACGGTCGCCCCGCCTTCTTCATCAACATTGTCAACCAGGTGTCTCCCAACTGCGACTGCCACTCGGAAAACGACGCCGCCATCATCCCCGACGTGGGCATGTTCGCCAGCTTCGACCCCGTGGCGCTGGACGTGGCCTGCGCCGACGCCTGCAACAAAATGCCCGTTCTGCCCGGCAGCCAGCTGGACGAGAACCTGCACAAAGAGGGCTGCTGCGACCACCACGACCATTTCTGCAACTCCGCTCCGGAAACCAACTGGCACAGCTGCGTGGCGCACGGCGAGAAAATCGGCCTGGGCACCCGCGAATACGAACTCATCACCATCCGCTGACCTCTGCGCCGTCCCCCTTGTTTGGGGGACGGCTTTTTGGATGAATTGTAAACCTTGAAATAAAAAATGGTTGACAATCTGCGCGGCAGCCGTATAATGGAAAAAGAAACAAGAAGGGGGAAGCGGCATGAGCAGCACAAAGGAGCAGGTGTTGAGCCTTCTGGAGACCCACCGGGAGCAGTTCTTTTCCGGTGAGGCGCTGGCCGCGCAGCTGGGCGTGTCCCGGGCGGCGGTGTGGAAGGCGGTCAAGGAGCTGCAGAAACAGGGGCACAGCATTGAGGCAGTGCCCAACCGGGGCTATACCATGCGCAGCACCAGCGAAGTGCTGAGCGAGCAGGGGGTGCGGCCCTATCTGAACGAGCGGATTCCCATGCTGGTGGTGGAAAAAGAGGTGGTGTCCACCAACATCACCGCCAAGGAGCTGGCGGCCAAGGGCGCGCCTCACGGCACGTTGGTGATGGCCGACGCCCAGACCGGCGGCCGCGGCCGGCGGGGGCGCAGCTTTTCCTCGCCCCCGGGCACCGGGCTGTATCTGACCATGATCCTGCGCAGCGGCCTGCCCATGGAGTGCGTGGTCCCCATGACCAGCGCGGCCGCGGTGGCCGTGTACCGGGCCATCCGCAAAGTGTGCGGCAAAGAGCTGAGCATCAAGTGGGTGAACGACGTGTACTGGCGCGGCAAAAAGTGCTGCGGCATTCTCACCGAGGCCGCCGCCGACATGGAGAGCGGCGGCGTGGACTACGTGGTGGTGGGCATCGGCCTGAACCTGCTGGAACCGGAAGGGGGTTTCCCGCCCGAATTGCGGGACATCGCCGGGTCCATCTTTGACCCGGGCGAACCGGTGCAGCGCTGCCGCATTGCCGCCGAGGTGGCCAACGAATTGCTGGACATGGCCGACGCGCTGCCCGAAACCCCCTTTATGGAAGATTACATTCAGCACAACTTTGTGCCGGGCAAGGACATTTTTGTGATTCAAAACGGGGAAAAGCGCCCCGCCCACGCCCGCGCCATCACGCCGGACGGCCACCTGGTGGTGGACAACCCGGACGGAACCACCGAGGAGCTGAGCTTCGGCGAAGTCAGCATCCGCATTCAGTAAGGAGGAATTTTCGTGCGAAAAAGTCAAGTGAGAAATCTGGTGCAGGCGGCCCTGCTGGCCGCTGTGACTGCGGTGCTGAGTCAAATTCAGCTGACCATCGGGCCGGTGCCTTTTAACCTGGCGGTGCTGGGTGCCTACCTGGCCGGCATGCTGCTGACCCCCGGCTGGGCGGTGATCTCCCTGACCGTGTACATGGCCATGGGCCTGGTGGGCGTGCCGGTGTTCGCGGGTATGATGGCCGGCCCCGCCGCCCTGTTCGGCAAGACCGGCGGCTATGTGATCGGCTACATTGCCATCGCCGGGCTCACGGCGGCGGCCCGCCGGTGGGACAAAGCGCCGATCACCGCCCTGGGTATGGCGGCGGGCCTTATTCTGTGCTACGGCTTCGGCACTGCCTGGTTCATGGTGGTCACCGGCACCACGCTTGCCCAGAGCCTGGCCTGGTGCGTGACGCCCTTCATTCTTCCGGACGTTTGCAAAGGCGTGTGCGCTTATGTTTTGGGCCGGCTTTTGCAGCGTCGCATGGCGCAGGCAGGGCTTCTTTCATAAAGAAAAGGGACGGTTTCGCATGCGAAACCGTCCCTTCTTTTAACCTTTCAGCGCCCGGGCCACCGCAGGTGCAAAGCGCAGGTTTCCGCCCGCAAAAAGCAGCGCGAAAGGCACCAGCCACACCACCGATGCCGCCGCTTCCAGCACCGCCAGCCCGATGAAGGCCCAGAGGTAGCGCGCCAGTCCGTTGGCGGCGGCGATCAGAACGGGAAGACTGTCCGCCAGCCCGGCCACTCCCCAGGCCGCCAGAAACACAGACCAGCCCCAGCTTCCCCGGCTGATCCAAACGCACAGCAGCCCAAACAGCGCCAGCCCGGGCAGCGTGCCCAGGGCCGCGGCCCAGTTCCCCGTGAAAACCAGGCACCAAACAGCGGTGAAAAGAGCAATCGCACAGTGCAAAAGAAGCGCCACCCAGGCAAACCGGTTGCGCTTTTGGTAAAAACGAAGTGCGCCGGGCATCTGCTCGTCCAGCGCGGCCAGAGCGCGGGCGTCCCGTTCCCGCTGAGCCGGATTGTACCGAAACTGCATAAAACTTCCCTCCTGTTGCCGGTATCTTAGCAGATTCTTCGGCCGCGCGCAAGAGGGATAATCCGGCTCTTTCGTGGCATACTAATCCCGAAAGGAGGCGGCCGTGTATGGAAGAACAGACCGTGGAGCTGCTGAACGAAGTGGTGAAAAACGCCGAGATGGGCCGCACCACCGCCCATCAGCTTTTGAGCATCGCCCAGGAAAATGAGATGAAGGACCATCTGCACAAGGAGCTTGCCACCTACGAGGACGTGGCAAAACGCGCCCACGCCATGCTGGCGGTGGAAGGGCAGGGGGCCAAAACCCAGAGCAAGCTGACCAAGTGGAGCGCCCACATGGGCATCGCCATGAAAACCATGACCGACCAGTCTTCCCAGAAGCTGGCGGATATGCTGATTCAGGGTGCGCAGATGGGCGTCACCGACATGACTAAGGCCATCAAGGCAAACCCGGACGCAAACCCCGGCGCCGTGGCCCTGGCCCAGCGGCTTCAGCATGCGGAAAACGAATACCTTGGGGAATTGAAAGCGTTTTTATAACAAACAAAAAGCGGAAGCCGCATGCTTCCGCTTTTTTTACGTCTGTTTCAGCAGTTCCAGATTTTTCTGTACGCCCAGAATGCGCATCAGGTGCAACATCTCCAGGGTGGCGGCGGTTTTGTCCGCCAGGTTCACCATCACGCTCTCCCAGCTTCTGGGCAGCGTGCGCCCCACGGGCCACATGTGGCTCTGGATGATGTTCTCCTCCTTGGGGCTCAAATCAAAGCGGCGGGCGTTGGCCAGCGCCATGTGCGGATGCAGCCACAGCCGGCGAAGCCGGTTCACGTTGGTCTGCGCCCAGTTCTGTAAGTACAGATCGTGCAGCATGCCGCCCCGGGCCGCCACCCGGTAGTCCAGGCCGGTGATCCGGCACAGGCTGAACGCCAGGTACGAAACAAACAGACAATGGTCATAGCAGCTGACGCCCTGAGCGTGCTGCTGAATGGGCTCCATCTGCCTCACATAAGGGTCCGCGGCCAGCCCGTCCAGGCATTGGGCGAACAGGGCGCGGTTTTCTGCCTGCCACATTGGCAACTCCGTCCTTTCCGGAAAAATCGGAGCAGGAAAATCCCCGCTCCGATTCCATCATACGACTTTTCACAAAACAAATACAACAAGAAAATGTTGGTTTTCGAGAATTTTACAGGTTCTCGATCAGCGCCGCGCAGATGTGAGCCGCCCGGTCGCAGTACTCGCCGATGTCAAACTGTTTGACCACCAGCGTGTCAAAGGCGGCCTCGTCGGCGTTGTCGCTCATGGCCCGCAGAATCACAAAGGGCACGTCGTTTTTGGCCGCAATGTGGGCCACGGCCGCGCCTTCCATCTCCACGCAGTCCGGCGCGCACTTGGCGGCAATGGCGTTCTTGGTGACGCTGTCGCCCACAAAGCAGTCGCCGGTGGCAATGCGGCCCACCAGATATTTTACCCCGTTCTGGTCGCAGGCCTTTTCGGCCGCGGCCACCAGCCGGGCGCTCGAGTGAAATTCTTCCAGATGGGGATAGCTCTCCGCGAACATGCGGGGCTCGCCGTCGTGGTACACCACCGTGCCGCCGATCACCACGTCGCCGATGCCCAGCCGGCTGGTCATGTTGCCCGCAATGCCCGAAAACACAATGGCCTCTGCGCCGAACACCGACACCAAAAGCTGCACCGCCGCCGCGGCCTGAGCCTTGCCCATGCCCGCGCAGCACAGAACCACCGGATGCCCGGCCAGTGTTCCCTGATAGAAGGTGACACCGCCGCACATGGTCTCGGTGCGGTCTGTCATGCGGGCGCACAGCAGCTCAATTTCCCGGGGCATGGCCCCCAGAAGTCCTATCTTTGTCATACTCTGCGCTCCTTTATACGTTGAACAGGAATTCGATGATGTCGCCGTCCTGCACCACGTACTCCTTGCCCTCGGTGCGCTGCAGACCCTTGGCCTTCACGTTGGCCATGCTGAAATCGCAGGCGGCCAGATCGTCGTACTTCACCACCGAGGCGCGGATGAACCCGCGCTCAAAGTCCGAGTGGATCTTGCCCGCGGCCTGGGGCGCCTTGGTGCCCCGGCGAATGGTCCAGGCGCGGCACTCCTTTTTGCCGTCGGTCAAAAAGCTGATGAGCCCCAGCAGGCTGTAGCTGGCCTTGATCAGGTTGTCCAGGCCCGTGGCCTCAATGCCCATCTCCGCCAGAAACTCCTTTTTCTCCTCGGGGGTGTAGTCCGCAATGTCCTCTTCGGTCTTGGCGCAGATGGGAATGCACTCGGCGCCCTCGTCCGCGGCCAGTTTCTTCACGGCCTGGTAGTGGGGGTTGTCCTCCATGCCGCTCATCAAATCGTCCTCGCTCATGTTGGCGGCGTAGATCACGGGCTTGGCCGTCAGAAGGCCCATCTCCCGCATCAGCGCGGCCTGCTCGTCGTCGCCCTCGTCCAGAGGGAAGGTGCGGGCGTTTTTGCCCTGGCCCAGATGCTCGGCCAGCTCGTTCAGCCACTGAGCGGCGGCGCCGGCCTTCTTGTCACCGGTCTTGGCGGCCTTGGCCAGACGCGCGGCCCGGTTCGACACCACTTCCAGATCGCTGAGAATCAGCTCGGTGTCGATGGTCTCAATGTCGCGCAGCGGGTCCACGCTGCCTTCCACGTGCACAATGTCGGTGCCGTCAAAGCAGCGCACCACGTGCACAATGGCGTCGCATTCCCGAATGTTGCCCAGGAACTTGTTGCCCAGGCCCTCGCCCTGGGACGCGCCCTTTACAAGGCCCGCAATGTCCACAAATTCCACAATGGCAGGTGTTTTTTTATTGGTGTCCCAGATTTCGGCCAGCTTGTCCAGCCGGGCGTCCGGCACGGGCACGATGCCGGTGTTGGGGTCGATGGTGCAGAAGGGGTAGTTGGCCGCCGCCGCGTTTTTGGTGCTGGTGATGGCGTTGAACAGGGTGCTTTTGCCTACGTTGGGCAGGCCCACAATGCCGAGCTTCATAGTAATGAATTCCTCTTTTCTTACTTGGTGCGCCCGCGGGCGCTTACCTTTTCATTATACAAAAAGAACGGCCCGGGCGCAACGCGCCGGGGCAAAATTCTTTGCAGGGCGGGAAAGTCTTTTTTTGTACACATTTATCCGTTATAATAGAAGGAACAATGTCAAGGGGAAGGAAGTGCGGCCCATGGCCAACGAAAAAATTCTGATTGCGGACGACGACAAGAACATCTGCGAACTTCTGCGTCTGTATCTGGAAAAAGAGGGATACGCCACCTGCATCGCCAACGACGGCGAAGCGGCCTTCGCGGCGTTTGAAAAAGAGAAACCCAATCTGGTGCTGCTGGACATCATGATGCCCAAAATGGACGGCTGGGAAGTGTGCCGCAAAATCCGCGGCGTGGACAACACCCCCGTCATCATGCTGACGGCCAAGGGCGAGACCTTCGACAAGGTGCTGGGCCTGGAACTGGGCGCCGACGACTACGTGGTCAAACCCTTCGACTCCAAGGAAGTGGTGGCCCGCATCAAAGCGGTGCTGCGCCGCTGTGCGCCGGCCCAGGCCGCCACGGACGGGGTCATCTCCTACGACAATCTGTCCGTGGACCTGACCCGGTACGAATTGAAGGTGGGCGGCAAAGTGGTGGATGCGCCCCCCAAAGAGCTGGAACTTCTGTACTATCTGGCCAGCCATCCCAACCGGGTGTTCACCCGTGACCAGCTGCTGGACGAGGTGTGGGGATTTGAGTACTACGGCGACTCCCGCACCATCGACGTGCACGTCAAGCGCCTGCGGGAAAAGCTGGAGAACACCAGCGACCAGTGGAGTTTAAAAACCGTCTGGGGCGTGGGCTACAAGTTTGAAGTAAAAGAGTGATTCTATGCGAAAAAGCATCACCACCCGGTATTTTTACTCCACCGCCATTCTGCTGTTGTGCAGCATCGCGCTCATGGGCTTTATTCAGCTGTACTTATCCATGGGCTATTTTCGCACGGAAAACGAGGCCACCCTTCTGCAGACCGTGGACAACACCATCCTGGTCATGCAGGAAGCCTCGGACTTGAGCGATACCGAAAAAGAGCGGGTGGAAGACGTGACCCGGGGCATCGTCATCACCTCCCGGGCCACCGGCACCATGATTTTCTGTGCCGACGCACAGGGCAGCATCATCCTGTGCAGCGCCACCGACCCGTCCCGCTATCTGGGGCTGAACCTGCCGGCCAAGGCTCTGGGGTCGGCCCGCAGCGGGGTGTACACGGAGCTGGGCACCCTCAACGGCCTTTTGGACAGCCGCTGCTACGTGGCGGGCAAACCCATGCTGGACGCCGACGGCCAGCTGCAGGGCTACGTGTTTGCGGCCTCGGACGCCCGGGCCCTCAGTGAGTACGTGGCCAATCTGGTGTCCACATTCATTCTGTCCGCGGGCCTGATGCTCATGGTGTCCAGCGTTTTGTCCATTGTGCTCACTTCCCGCATGACCACGCCCTTGCGCCGCATTTCCGACGCGGCCAAAAAGTTCGGCAGCGGCGATTTCTCCGCCCGGGTCCCCGTGGAGGGCGAGGACGAGCTGGCCCAGCTGGCGGTCACCTTCAACAACATGGCCTCCAACCTGGAGAAGATCGATTCCTCCCGCCACAGCTTCATGGGCAACATTGCCCACGAGCTGCGCACCCCCATGACCACCATCAAGGGCTTCATCGACGGCATGCTGGACGGCACCATTCCCCCCGACAGCCGGGACCACTACCTGGGCATCGTGTCCGAAGAGGTGGGCCGGCTCACAAGGCTCATCAAGAACATGCTGGACATCACAAAGCTGGAAGCCGGGGAGTACAAGGTCAACGCCCGCAGCTACGACATCTGGGAGAGCATCACCAGCGTGGTGTTCGGGGCCGAGCAGCGGCTGGAAGCCAATAAAATTCAGATCAGCGGCTTCGCACCCACCAAAACGCTGGTGTACGCCGACGAAGATCTGGTCTATCAGGTCATTTACAACATTGTGGACAACGCCATCAAGTTCTGCAACGTGGGGGGCGAAATCCGCTTCTCCGTCACGCAGGCCAAGGGCATGGTCATGGTCAGCATCCGCAACACGGGCGCGGGCATCAGCGCCGACGCGCTGCCCTACGTGTTCGACCGTTTCTATAAAGAGGATAAAAGCCGCGGGCTGAACACCATGGGCAGCGGGCTGGGCCTGCACATCTGCAAGGTGCTCATCAATCTGTCCGGCGGCAACATCTGGGCCGAGAGCAAAGAGGGTGAATACTGTCAGTTCAACTTCACCCTGCCCGTGGCCGCACCGGAAAAAGCAAAGACAAAGCAGTCCCGGCCCAAACCGGAAGAGGAGAGAGGGGAGTAACATGCAGCCATACGAACCCTGGCAGGACCCGCAAAACCAAAACCGCCAGCCGCCCCAATACGAATATGTGCCCCGCCCCGCGCCCAAGCGGGGCCGCACGCTGATCGTCATCACGCTGGTCTGTCTGGCACTGGCGGCGCTGGTGGCTCTGGGCGCGGCGGCCGTGCTTTTGTGGCAGGGCAAGGACCCCTTCCAGCTGGACCGCCGGCAGCCCACGGGCGCGGGGGAAAACGCCCCCGCCTTTGAATTGCAGCAGCTGCCCGAGGACATGGACGACGGCCTGCCCACCACCCAGATCGCCGAGGAAGTGGGGCCCAGCGTGGTGTGCATCAATGTGTACGTGCCCCAAAGCCTGTCCGCGGCAGCCTACGGCAGCGGCGTGATTTTAAACGAAGAGGGATTCATCGTCACCAACGCCCACGTGATCGAGGGCGCCAGCGCCGTCAGCGTGATTCTGAACGACGGGCGGGAGTACGAGGCCCGCATCATCGGCCAGGACACCCAGTCGGACCTGGCGGTGATTCAAATTGACGCCGAGAACCTGACCCCCGCCACCTTCGGTGATTCGAACAACCTGCAGGTGGGCGAGCGTCTGGTGGTCATCGGCAACGCGGCGGGCCGCCTGGCAGGTACGGTCACCCAGGGCATTCTGTCCGGGCTGGACCGGCAGATCTCGGTGCAGATGTCCGACGGCACCGTGGTCACCATGAACCTTCTGCAGACGGACGCGGCCATCAACCCCGGCAACTCCGGCGGCGCGGTGGTGAACCGGTTCGGGCAGGTCATCGGCATCAGCTCGGCCAAGCTCAGCGGCTCGGACTACGAGGGCCTGTGCTTTGCCATTCCCACGGCCGACGCCCAGCCCGTGGTGCAGAACCTGATCGCCTACGGTTACGTGAAAGACCGCATGACGCTGGGCGTCACGGTCATCGCCCTGTCCTCGGCCACCGGTCCGGACCGGGGCCTGCCCGCCCAGGGGCTGTACATCGCGGAGGTCGCCCCGGAAAGCGACCTTGTGAACCATGACGTGAGCGCCGGCGACGTGATTTTGAAAGCCGACGGCGTCACCCTCACCGCGGTGGCGGACCTGCAGGACATTCTGGCGGACAAAAAGAGCGGCGACACCATCGATTTGGAAATTTACAAACACACCAACGGAAAAACCGTTGCCGTCACAGTGAATCTGCTGGAAGGCACGCCCTGATTTGCCTTTTCAGTAAAAAAAGCGTATAATAAACAGAAGTTTTTTAAAAACACGAGGTGTTTGTTATGGTAAAAATCGCACCGTCGATCCTCTCGGCGGACTTCGCAAATCTTGGCCGGGACTGCCGCAATGTGCTGGACGGCGGAGCCGACTGGCTGCACATCGACGTGATGGACGGCATGTTCGTCCCCAACCTGTCCCTGGGCATTCCGGTGCTGAAATGCCTGCACAAGGCAGTGCCGGACGGATTTTACGACGTGCATCTGATGATTCAGAACCCCCTCAAGTACGTGCAGGCCTTCCGGGACGCGGGCGCGGACCTGATTACCTTCCACGTGGAGGCGGACAGCCCTGTGCGCGAAACCATCGACGCCATTCACGCCGCGGGGGCCAAGGCGGCTTTGTGCATCAAGCCCGCCACGCCCGCCCAGGCGGTGTTTGAATATCTGGCCGATCTGGACATGGTGCTGGTCATGAGCGTGGAGCCCGGCTTCGGCGGGCAGAAGTTCATGCCCTCGGCCGTGGACAAAATCGCGGCCATCCGTGCCGAGGCCCAGCGCATCGGCCGGCAGGATCTGGAGATCGAAGTGGACGGCGGCATCGCCGAAGCCACGGCTCCTGCGTGCGCCAAAGCGGGCGCCACGGTGCTGGTGGCGGGCAGCGCGGTGTTCTGCGCCGAAGACCCGGCCGCAGCCATGGCGGCCATCCGCAGCGCCTGCCAATGATTTTTTCAGAGAGAGAGGCGAAGCTATGAGCTCGGAAACGAGTTTGCCGCTGGGGCCCCTGTCCCCGCGGGAGCAGAACCGGGACATTGTTTTTATGATGCTGCCCCTGCTGGCGGTGTCCTGTTACCTGTACGGCGCGCGCCCGGCGGTCATGTGCCTGGTGGGCGCCGTTACGGCTGCCTTCTGTGACCGGCTGGTGGCGTGGCTGCGGGGCCGCACCCATGACCGCACCGAAAACAGCAGCATTCCGGCGGTGCTGGTGATGCTGATGCTGATGCCCGCCACCCTCAGCTACTACATTGTGATTATCACAGCCATGGTGGTGGTGCTGGTGGCAAAGGCTCCCTTCGGCGGCTACGGCCACTATCCCTTCAACCCCTCCGCCGTGGGCTACGCGGTGGCGGCGGTGTCCTGGCCGAACCAGGTGTTCACCTATCCGGTGCCCTTCACCACCATGTCGGTGTTCTCCACAGCCGAGGCCACCATGGTGGAGAGCGCGGCCCACAGCCTGCAGGCGGGCGGCACGCCCAACGTGCGGGCGCTGAACCTGGTGCTGGGCAACTACGCCGGCCCCATGGGCACCACGGCGCTGCTGGTCATTCTGGCCTGCGCCATGTACCTGTGGATGCGCCGCGACATTGATTTTTCCATTCCCGTGGGCTTCCTGGGCGCCTGTGCGGCAGTGGCGTTTTTCTTCCCCCGCATCGACAACATCGGCCTGGCCGTGCCCTGGGAGCATTTGTATGTGCGCTATCAGTCGGTGAAGTACGAACTGCTCACCGGCGCAATTTTGTTTGCCTCGGTGTTCCTCATCAACGAGCGGGTCACCCGGCCCAAGAACCGGCGCGCCCATTTTGTGTACGGCGTTCTTCTGGGCGTTATGACCATGACCTTCCGTTATGTGGGCACCTATGACACAGGCGTGTGCTTTGCCATTTTGTGCGTCAACGCCCTGTCGGGCTATCTGGACCGCCTGTTCGCCGGGCGCGTGCGCCGCGAGGAGGTGAGCTCATGATCCTCGATCCCATGCAGCCGCAGGAAAATCACGAGCTCGCCCGCAAAGTCAAGCGGGACCGTATTCTGCTCAACAACCCGGTGGTCATGCAGGGCCTGGGCCTTGCGCCGCTGGTGGTCGCGGCCATCAACGTGAAAAACGCCACCATGCTGGCGGTGGCGGTGGCACTGCTTTTGACGCCCACCCGCGTCATCGCGGCGTTCCTCAGCCGGTTTTCCTACTTCCGGTTCCGCGGCCTGACCTACACGGTCACCAGCGCGGTGGTGTACGCCGGCGTTCTGTGGGTCATGGAGCATCTGTTCACCAGCGCCGACATCACCCTTCTGGGGTTGTATCTGCCGCTTCTGGTGGCGGACCCCATCATTCTGAAGCGGTATGAGCGGCCGCAGCGCGAACGCATCCGCACCGCTTTCCGCAAGGGTGTCATCACCACGGCGGGCTATGTGCTGGCCATGTACGTCACGGCCATCATGCGCGAATTTTTGGGCACGGGTGTGCTGTTCGGCTTCACGCTGACCAAAACCCCGCTGTTCCCCATGGCGCAGCTGCCCAGCGGCGGCTTTATTCTGCTTGCGCTGATGATCGCGCTGTGGCGCGGCGGCGTCAACATTGTGAAACGACAAATGGGGCTGGGGGTGAAACGCCAGGCATGACAGAAGTGTTAAAAGCCCTCGGGCCGTTTTTCTTCTACGCGGTGGTGGGCATCTTCGCCCAGAACGCCGTGTTCACCCGCGCGCTGGGCGTGTCCCGGCTGGTCAAGCTGGCCGATGACCCCGAGGTGGATTCGCTCACCTTCGGTGTTCTGATCTGCAGTGTGCAGCTCATCAGCGCGCCCATGGCTTATTTTGTAAACCTGTGGCTCAACGAACAGTGGTACAGCGCCTACGCGCGGCCGCTGGTGCTGGTTTTGTGCAGCGCAGTGGCGTTTTTCATTGTGCTTTTGCTGGTGGTGGTGTTCTTCCGCTCCTCGGGCGCCAAGGACATTGTGGCCGTGCTGCCCATGGCCACCTTCAACACCTGTATACTGGGCACGCTGCTCATCGGCACCACCCGCAACTTCAACCTGCTGCAGACCATGGGCTTTGCCCTGGGCAGCGGTCTCGGCTACGTGCTGGCCCTGCTGGTGGTGCGCGAGGGCGCCCGCAAGCTGGACAATGAAAACGTTCCCGAAACCTTCCGGGGCCTGCCGGTCACCCTGCTGTACATCGGCATTCTGGCTCTGGCCATCTACGGCTTTACCGGCCATTTGATCTCGTTCTAAAGGGGGCGGCAGGAAATGATCGTGCGCAACGTCACCCTGGAAGAAGGGGAAAAACTGTATCAGCTGGTGTGTGAATACCGGCACGAACCGGTGGACAAAGAGGCGTTCCTGGCCCATCTGAAACTGGCGCTGGAACAGCCGGGCCGCCGGGTGGTGCTGGCCTACAACGGGCCCGAAGCCGTGGGCTTTGCGGACGTGGAAGTGCGCATGTCCCTGTGCCATTGCGCCAACGTGGGCTACATCAACGATTTTTATGTGCGGGAAAACTGCCGCTGCCGCAACGTGGGCGGGGGCATGCTTCTCAGCGTCACCACCCATCTGAAAACCACGGGCTGTTCGGCGGTGTATGCCTTCTGCCCGCGGGTCAACATCAAAAGTCAGGAGTTTCTGGAAAAGCGCGGCTTTGCCAAAAACCAGTACGGCTTCTGGCGCAGTCTCAAATAATTTGTCCCCGGCGCGCGCCGGGGATTTTTTTGTAAGAAAGGGGGAATCCGCCGTGCTGATCGTGCAGCAAAACGGTACGCGCTTCACACTGTTGCGGGACGGCGCGCCTCTGGGCTGGCTGACTCTGGAGGAGGGGCACCTTTCCATGGAGATTCAGCCGGACGCCCGGCGCAAGGGGTACGGAACGTATCTGTACCGCCAGGCGCTGAAGCAGTGCGGCGTAGGCCCGGGCGAGCGGCTCACCGCCCCGGACGGACCCGAGCTGCGGCCTTTTTTGGAAAAGTTCGGCTTTGCGCCCGGCCCCGAGGGCCTTGTGCGGGAGACTCCGGCCCAGCGCAATGCGTTGAGCATTGTCCATGATTTTCTGCGCGCCCATCTGGGCCCGGGCATGTTCGCGGTGGATGCCACCGCGGGCAACGGCCACGACACGGCCTTTCTGTGTTCTCTGGTGGGGCCGGAGGGAAAGGTGCTGGCTATGGACATCCAGCCTGCCGCCGTGGAGAGCACCCGCCACAGATTGCAGACCCTGGGGTATGCCCAGGCCCGGGTGGTGTGCGACAGCCATGCCAATCTGGCCCGGTACGCCCGGCCGGGCACCGTGGATGCCGCGGTGTTCAATCTGGGGTATCTGCCGGGCGGGGATCACGGGGTGTTCACCGTGCCCGAAACCAGCGTTCCGGCCTTGCGCACGGCGCTGGACTTGCTGCGCCCCGGCGGCGTGCTGACCGTGTGCGCCTATTCGGGCGGTCTGCAGGGCACGACCGAGCGGGACGCAGTGCTGGCTTTTGCACGCTCTCTGCCCGAAGCGCAGTACCGGGTGGAACTGGAGTTGTTCTCTCACCGGGCGGGCCTGCCGCCGGTGCCCGTGTGCATTGAAAAGAAATAAAAAAAGCCCCCATTCGGGGGCTTTTTGTTTTGTCACATCCGGCGCGGCTGTTTAAAAAGCGATGACAATGCCGCCGTCGTTGGCGTACACGGTGGAAAGTCCGCCCGTGGGCACCATGATCACGTCCTTGAAGGCCGTGCATTTTTCCAAAAAGGACTTTTTCAGCTGCACGGCCCGCTCCTGGCAGTTGCAGTAGCTGAGCACCAGCAGCCTGCTGGCCGCGGGCAGATGAGCGGTCTCCTCGGCCACCAGCTCCACCAGACGGCGCATGGCGTTGGCCGTGCCGCGCACTTTTTCCAGGGGAATGATCTCCCCGTGGCCGTTCTCGCCCATGATGGGCCGCACATTCAGCATGGTTCCCACAAACCCGGCGGTGCGGGAAATGCGGCCGTTCTTTACCAGGTTGCCCAGATCTTCCAGAACGAAGTGGGTCTTCATGCCCGCAATGAAAGCCGAGACCTTTTCCACCACTTCCTCAAAGCCCATGCCGCCGTCGATCAGGTCCCGCAAAAGCAGGGCGATGCGGGTCTCGCCCGCGGATGCGCTCTCGGAGTCGAATACGTGGATTTTTTTGGCGGGGGCGTTTTCCAGCGCCAGGTCCCGGCCCACACAGGCGGCGTTGTAGCTGCCCGACAGCTTGCTGGACAGGGTCACCACATAGCTCACGTCGGCCGCACCCATCAGAGAGGCATACTCTTCGGGGGCGGGGCAGGCGGTGGATGGCGCGGTGCGGCATTCCTTCATGTCCGCCACCAGATTCACGGTGTCAATGGTGCCGTCGTCTACGTAAAAGTGCTCGCCCACGGTAATTTTCAAGCTGGCCAGCGACAGCCCCAGCACGTTGCGCAACGCATCGGTCGCATCGCAGCAGCTGTCTACAATGATCTGAACCTTCATTTGAAACCTCATTTCTACGGCAGAGAACCGCATGTTCATCGGAATTGTTCTGCCATCATTGTACCGTCCGACCCTTGAAAAGTCAACGCCGGGCACGGCTTGTATTTGTCTGCCCAATTTGGTAAGATTTGAATAAAGCCGGAAACATTTATAAGAAAGAAGGAGCATTGCCATGAAAAGCGACATTCAAATCGCACAGGAGGCCGTGATGGACCCCATCACAGCCGTGGCCGAGCGCCTGGGCATCGCCGACGAGCGGCTGATTCCCTATGGCCGGTATAAAGCAAAGGTGGACCACCGCCTGGTGAAGGAAATGGCGGACAAACCCGACGCAAAGGTGATTCTGGTCACCGCCATCAGCCCCACGCCTGCGGGCGAGGGTAAAACCACCACCAGCGTGGGCCTGGCGGACGCACTGCACCGCATGGGCAAAAAGACCATTCTGGCTCTGCGGGAGCCCAGTCTGGGCCCGGTGTTCGGGGTCAAGGGCGGCGCGGCCGGCGGCGGCTACGCCCAGGTGGTGCCCATGGAGGACATCAACCTGCATTTCACCGGCGATTTGCACGCCATCGGCGCAGCCAACAACCTGCTGGCGGCCATGGTGGACAACCACATTTATCAGGGCAATGCGTTGAACATCGACCCGCGCCGCGTCACCTGGAAGCGCTGCGTGGATATGAACGACCGCCAGCTGCGGTTCATCACCGACGGCCTGGGCGGCAAAGTGAACGGCACCCCCCGCGAGGACGGGTTTGACATCACCGTGGCCAGCGAGGTCATGGCCATCTTCTGCCTGGCCACGGACCTGGCGGATTTGAAGGCCCGGCTGGCCCGCATCGTGGTGGGCTATACCTATGCGGGCGAACCCGTCACCGCCGGACAGATCGGCGCAGCGGGCGCCATGGCGGCTCTCCTGAAGGACGCCTTCGACCCCAACCTGGTCCAGACGCTGGAGCACACTCCCGCGCTGGTGCACGGCGGTCCCTTCGCCAACATCGCCCACGGCTGCAACAGCGTCATCGCCACCAAGCTGGGCATGAAACTGGCGGATTACGTGATCACCGAGGCAGGCTTCGGCGCGGATCTGGGCGCCGAGAAATTCCTGGACATCAAGTGCCGCATGGCGGGCATCGCCCCCTCGGCCGTGGTGGTGGTTGCCACCGTGCGGGCGCTCAAGCACCACGGCGGCTGCCCCAAAGACCAGCTGGGCGTGCCCAATCTGGAATATCTGGAAGCCGGCAGCGCCAACCTGGCCCGCCACGTGGAAAATATGCAGAAGCAGTTCGGTATGCCCGTGTGCGTGGCCATCAACGCCTTCCCCACGGACAGCGCCGAGGAGCATCAGTTCCTGCGTGACTTCTGCACCCAGCTGGGCGTGCCCTGTGCCCTCAGCGAAGTGTTCGCCAAAGGCGGCGAGGGCGGTCTGGAACTGGCCGAGGACGTGCTGGGCATTCTGGAAAAACGGCCCGTGCAGTTTACCTATCCCGACGACATGCCCGTGGCGGACAAAATTCGCGCGGTGTGCCGCCGCATTTACCGCGCCAAGGACGTGAGCTTCTCCGCCGCGGCCGAAAAACAGCTGCGGGAACTGGACGCCGCCGGCTACGGCAAGCTGCCGGTGTGCATCGCCAAAACTCAGTACTCCTTCAGTGACAACGCCAAACTGCTGGCCGCGCCCGAAGGCTTCACCATGACCGTGCGTGAGCTGCGCCTGTCCGCGGGCGCGGGCTTCGTGGTGGCGGTCATGGGCAGCATCATGACCATGCCCGGCCTGCCCAAAAAACCGGCGGCCGAAGGCATTGACGTGGACGAAAACGGCGTCATCAGCGGCCTGTTCTGAGTATGGACAAAAAGGATTACGGCTTTTACGGCAAAGGTCTGGACGGCTATGTGCACTACAAGCAGTCCTTTGACCGCATCGGGAAAAAATCTGCCGATGCTTCTTCTGGCGGGCACGGGGAATCCTCCGGCGGTTTGAATTTGAGCCTTTGGCAGATACTGGGTCTGGATTTTCTGCTCTTCGGGCTTTTGTACCTTTTGTCTCAGGTGCTGTAAATAGAAAAAGAGCCGGTCAGGCATCGCCTGACCGGCCTTTTTTATTCCTTTTGCAGCCATTTTCGATAGGTTCGTTCAATGGCCACCGACCCCAGAGGCGCGGTGATGAGAATGGCCAGCACCGCCACGGTCAGCACCGTCTCGCCGCAGGCAAGGCCCATGGCCAGGGGCACCGAGCCGATGGCCGCCTGTACCGTGGCTTTGGGCGTGTAGGCCAGCATGCAGAACAGCCGCTCTTTTTTCGACAGCGCCGTGCCCAGGGTGCACACAAACACACCAACCATACGGAAGCACAGGGCTCCGAAAATCAGCCCGATGGCCGCCAGACCGCTGCGGGCCGCCGCGCCCACATCCACGGCCGCGCCCACCAGCACGAACAAAATCAGCTCCGCAGCCACCCACAGTTTCGCGTACTTGGCCGACAGCCGCACCGCTGCTTCCCGCCGGCGGTACTGCAGGGCAATGCCCATGGCCATCACGGCCAGCAGGCCCGAAAAGCCCACCGGCGCGGGCATCACGTCTTCCACCGTCACCAGCAGAAAGGATGCGCTCAGCAAAAGCACCACCTTGGCGCTGTCCCGCATGTGCACCCGCAGGAACAGCGTGCCCAGCGCCCAGCCGCACAAGGCGCCCCCGGCGGCCCCCAGCACAATGGCCGTGGGAATCTCCAGAAAGTTCACCGCCGACACGCCCTCGCCGCCGGCCAGAGATACAAAGGACGCAAACAGCACAATCACGTACACATCGTCCACCGATGCACCCGCCAGAATCATCTGGGGAATGCTCTTTTGGGTGCCGTAGCCCTCGTCCATCAGGCGCAGCATCTTGGGCACCACCACCGCGGGCGACACCGCCGCGATCACCGCCCCCAGCACCGCCGCCTCAGCCAGGCTCAGCCCCAGCAGACGGGGCGCCAGCACCAGCGCGCCCAGAATTTCAAAGCTGGCGGGCACAAAGCACAAAAGCACCGCCGGCCGGCCCACCTTTTTCAGGTCCGCCAGATCCAGATTCAGCCCCGCCCGGGTCAAAATGATGATGAGCGCGATCTGCCGCAGATCCGCCGATACCGCCAGAATGGACCCGTCCAGCAGGTTCAGCACCGACGGGCCCAGTACAATTCCCGTCAGCAGCATGCCCAAAAGCCCCGGCAGCTTCAGCTTGGTGAACAGGCTGCCCAGCCCCATGCCGCACAAAAAAATCAGCGCAAGTGAAAATAACATCTTCTTCCTCCTTGTTTGCAGGGAACAAAAAAGCCGACGCCCCCTGCGATTTTGTAAAATCACAGAAGTCATCAGCTCAAAAAAGCGGTTTTGGCAATGCCAGGGGAGAACTTCATTCCCCGGCCAAGTATGCCATATTTTTGCCCAAATTTCAAGAGGGATCGGTAAAATAAGGCACAAACAAATGCAGATCCGCGGTTTTGACAACGCCCTCGCAGTACAGCCCCTCGGGCCGGTACTCCTCGGTCAGCATGGTGCCCTGGGCCCGAATGTGCCCCGCCAGCCCCAGCTTGTCGTAGGGCAGAAGCACCGTCACCCGGCGCACCCGGTCCGCCAGCAGTTTGTCCAGCCGGGCCAGCAACTCTTCCAGACCATATCCCGTGGCCGCGCTGGTGCACACGGCGCTGGTGTCAAAGGGCATGGCCCCCGGCGCCCGGTCGCACTTGTTGTACACCGTCAGCTGGGGAATGTCCCCACAGTCCAGCGAGTCCAGTACCTGATCCGTCACCGTCAGCTGCTGGGTGGATTCCGGGTCCGACAAGTCGCACACCTTTACAATCACATCCGCGTAGGCGGCCTCTTCCAGCGTGCTCTTGAAGGCCTCCACCAGCCCGTGGGGCAGGCGGCTCACAAAGCCTACTGTGTCCACCATCACCGCCGTCAGGCCCGAGGGCAGGGTCAGCCGCCGGGCTGTGGGGTCCAGCGTGGCGAACAGCATGTCCTGGGCAGGCACCTCGGCCCCGCACAGTCGGTTCAGCAGGCTGGATTTGCCCACGTTGGTGTAGCCCACCAGCGCGATCACTGGCACGCCGCTCTTCTGGCGGCTCTTGCGGGTCTGGGCGCGGCGGCGCTCCATCTCCGCAAGGCGCTGGCTCAGCGCCTCAATGCGACGGCGCACGTGCCGCCGGTCGTACTCCAGCTTGCTCTCGCCCGCGCCGCGCCGGGCGCCCGCGCCGCCGCCACCGCCGCCGCCCTGGCGGGACAGGCTCTCGCCCAGTCCGGCCAGCCGCGGCAGCCGGTAGCGCAGAGTGGCCAGCTCCGTCTGCAGTTTGCCCTCGTTGGTCACCGCCCGGTTTTTGAAAATCTCCAGAATCAGCATGGTCCGGTCCATCACCGGCACTTCCAGAACCTCTTCCAAATTCCGAATCTGGCTACCCGACAGCTCCGCGTCAAACACCGCGCACTCCGCGCCCAGGTTCATGCACAGCAGCCGCCCCTCGGCCAGCCGTCCCTCGCCCAGGTAGGTGGCGCTCTCCGGCACATCGCGCTTTTGCACCAGCCGGGCCACCGCTTCCATGCCGTTGGCCTGGGCCAGCGCCGCCAGTTCGTCCATGCTTTTTTCCATGTCGTACTCGCCCAGGTCCAGCCCGAACAGCACCACTTTGATCATTCCACTATCTGTCATAATCTTTTTAAATATTCCTCTTTGTATAAAATGTAAGCTTTGCAGGAAAAGGGCGTGCCGTCAAATTTATAGCACACCGTGTCGTGGGTGTAGTGAAAGCCGATTTTTTCCATCACCCGGCCGCTGGCGGGGTTGGCTGCCGCGTGACTGCAGCCCAGCCGGTCCAGCCCGTGGGTGAGGAACATGTGGCCCACCACCGCGTCCAGAGCCTCGGTCATGTAGCCCCGGCCCCAGTAGTCGTGCCCCAGGCAGTAACCCGGCTCCCACAGGCCGTCCTCGCCCTGTATCACGCCCACCGAGCCCATCAGCTGTCCGTCTTCGGTGCGTACGATGGCCCACTGATGCCCATCGGGTCGGACGCTCTCGGCCGCCCACTGATCCACCAGCGCGCAGCTCTCATCTTCGCTTTGGTGGGGCGTCCAGCGCAAGTAGCGGGTCACCCGCTCGTCCGCGGCCCACACCCGGAACATCGCAGGCCCGTCCGCGGGCACAAAGGGCCGCAGGGTCAGCCGTGCTGTGTGCAAAAGGTCGGTCATTTTGCTCGCCTCTTCCAAGTTTTCCCCATTATACGGCCAAACAGCACTTCCCGTCAAACCTTTTGATTTCTTGCGCAAGCTATGGTATACTATATATCTATATGCAGGATAGAAAATGGGGGACATATATGCGAATCGTTGTAAAGGTGGGCACCTCCACACTGGCCCACGGCACCGGGCGGCTGAACATCCGCCGGGTGGAAATTTTGTGCAAAACCCTGGCGGACATTCAGAACGCCGGCCATCAGGTGGTGCTGGTCTCCTCGGGAGCCATCGGCATGGGCGTGGGCAAACTGCTTTTGAAAAGCCGCCCCGCAGACATCGCCACCAAACAGGCAGCCGCCGCGGTCGGTCAGTGCGAACTGATGTACACCTACGATAAACTGTTTACCGATTACAACCACACCGTGGCTCAGGTTCTGCTGACGGCCGAGGACGTGAACGACCCCGAGCGCCGCCACAACATCGAGCGCACGCTGGAGCGCCTTCTGGATTTGGGCGCCATCCCCATCATCAACGAAAACGACACCGTCAGCACCGCCGAGATCAAGGTGGGCGACAACGACACCCTGTCTGCCATTGTGGCCGTCAGCGTGGGCGCAGATCTGCTGATCCTTCTGTCCGACATCAACGGCCTGTACACCGCCGATCCTCATACCCACCCGGACGCGAAGCTGATTCCCGTGGTGGAGCACATCACCCCCGAGATGGAGGCTTCCGCCGGCGGCGCGGGCACCCGGCAGGGCACCGGCGGTATGATCACCAAGCTGGGCGCGGCCAAAATGGCCACATCCCACGGAGTCCCCATGGTGATCGCCAACGGCGAGGACCCCACCCGCCTGTACGACATTGTGGAGGGCGTGCCGGTGGGCACCCTGTTTCTTGCAAAGGAGAAATGAACCATGACAACGCAGGAACTGCTCGAGGGCGCGAAAGCTGCGAAAACGGCGGCCGCCGCCCTGTCCACTCAGGAGAAAAACCGCCTTCTGCTGGCCATGGCAGACAGCCTTGTGCGCAGCGAAGAGGACATTCTCTCCGCCAATGACCGGGACGTGGAGGCCGCCCGGGCCACCATCTCCCCGGTGATGATCGACCGGCTGCGCCTGACGAGTGAGCGCATTGCCGCCATGGCCGAGGGCCTGCGGGCCGTGGCCGCCCTGCCGGACCCGGTGGGGGACGTGCTCAGTGAGATCACCCGGCCCAACGGCCTTGCTATCCGCAAAGTGCGGGTGCCCATGGGCGTGGTGGCCATCATTTACGAAAGCCGGCCCAACGTCACGGCCGACGCAGCGGCCCTTGCTTTGAAAAGCGGCAACGTGTGCGTTCTGCGTGGCGGCAAAGAGGCCATTCACTCCAACACCGCCATCGTGGCGGCGCTGCGTGCAGCGCTGCGGGAAAACGGCGCCCCCGAGACGCTGGTCAATCTGGTGCAGGACACCACCCGCGCCAGCTCCACGCAGCTGATGGAGGCCCGGGGCCTGGTGGATCTGCTGATTCCCCGGGGCGGCGCGGGGCTGATCCGCGCCTGCGTGGAGAACGCCAAGGTCCCCTGCATTGAGACCGGCACCGGCATCTGCCACGTATACGTGGACAAGGCGGCCGATCTGGATATGGCCGTGCGCATTGTGTACAACGCCAAAACCAGCCGTCCCTCGGTGTGCAACGCCGAAGAGGTATGCCTGGTCCATCGGGACGTGGCGCCTCTGTTCCTGCCCCGGCTGAAAGCGGCTCTGGACGAAAAGCACGTGGAGCTGCGGCTGTGCCCCGAAGCGCTGGCCATCATCCCCGGCACGCCGGCGGGTGAGAAGGATTTCGACACCGAGTTTCTGGACTACATTCTGGCCGTCAAAGTGGTGGGCAGCGTGGACGAGGCCATCGCCCACATTGCGGCCCACTCCACCGGCCACAGCGAGGCCATCGTCACCGCAGACAAAGCGGCGGCCGCGGCTTTCTGCGCCGGAGTGGACTCGGCGGCTGTGTACGTGAACGCCTCCACCCGGTTCACCGATGGCGGCGAGTTCGGCCTGGGGTGTGAAATGGGCATTTCCACCCAGAAGCTGGGCGCACGGGGTCCCATGGGCCTGTGCGAGTTGACCAGCTACAAATACATCATTGAGGGCGACGGCCAGGTGCGCTGAGCCCGGAAGGAGAGACATTATGGCAACACAACCCGAGGGCAAAGAGCTGAGCGCGCTGCGCCGGCGCCGCCGTCTGCGGCAGGTGCTGGGTGCGGTGGTCTGTGTGCTGGTGGTCATCGGCCTGTTCAGCGTGGTGTCCGGCGGCATTCAGCTGGGCGCGATGCTGCTTGACGACACCGAGGAGAAAGAGGCCTACGAGCTGCGCCTGCGCAACCTGGTGGCGCTGGACCCCACTCCCTTTGAAACATTGGACGAGGCCAACAAAAACACGCTGCTCAACGCGCTGATCTGGAGCTGCATCGGCGACTCCAGCTCCTACGAGCACGATGAGACCGGCGCCATGTACCTGCCCACCATTGACATTGACAAGGCCGCCGCCGAACTGTACGGCCCGGACTTCCAGTTCACCTACGAAACCTTTGAGGACCACGGCATGACCTTTGAGTATGTGGCCGAAAAGCAGGCCTACCTGCTGCCGGTCACCAGCGCGGTCAACGACTACTTCCCCAAGGTGGAGCGCATCAAGCGGGAGGGCAATACCAAGCGGGTCACCGTGGGTTATCTGTCCCCCTTCAGCGCGGGCGGCGAGTTCAGCTCCAACATGGACATCACCCCCACCAAGTATCAGGACTACATCTTTACCAAAATCGACGGGGAGTATTACCTGTCGGCCATCGTGGCCAGCGAGATGAAGCCGGAGTCTTCTTCCAGCGCTTCTTCCGTGGCGGCAGCCTCTGTGGACACAGCGCCCCAGGAAGTCATGGACGATCTGGCCAACAGCCTGCCCACCGATTCCACCGCGGCGCAGAGCACTCTGCCCGAAGATCCTGTGGAATAATTTCCCGGCCCCGCATGAAAGCCATGCGGGGCTGTTTTTCTGTCTGATTTAAGAAAATTGTAAGGGTTTCCCTGTGCTCAGCGTAAAAAAGACAGGGTATTCTAAAACCATCGGAAGGAGCGGTGCATCATGGAACAGGCGACCGTGCTGGTCGTGGACGACGACCGGGAGATTGTGGGGGCCATTGCAAAATTATTGGAGTTGGACGGCCACCGGGTCTTGCGGGCTTACGACGGATTGGAAGCGCTGGAGCTTCTGCACGAGGAGACGGTGCATCTCATCATTCTGGATGTGATGATGCCCCGCATGGACGGGCTTTCCGCCACCATGCAGGTACGCCGGGAGAAGAACGTGCCCATTCTGCTGCTCAGCGCTAAAACCGAGGACGCGGACAAAATCGCCGGCCTGTCCATCGGCGCGGACGACTACATGACAAAACCCTACAATCCCATGGAGCTGGCCGCCCGGGTCAAGGCGCTTTTGCGCCGCTACATGACCCTGGGCACCGTGGCGGGCGCCCCCTCCCGGCCGGGGGTGATCCGGCTGGGCGGCCTCGAACTGGATACCCAGGCCAAAACACTGGAAGTGGACGGCGCACCCGTGCGCCTGACCGCCACCGAGTACCGCATTGTCCAGTTCTTCATGGAAAATCCGGGCCACGTGTTCAGCGCATCGGAAATTTACGAGCACGTCTGGAACGAACCGGGCTTTGGGGTGGAGAATACGGTCATGGTGCACATCCGCCGCATCCGGGAGAAGATCGAAATCGATCCCAAAAATCCAAATTATTTAAAGGTGGTGTGGGGCCTTGGTTACAAGATGGAAAAAATTTAGCCGCAGTCCGGTTTTAAAGTTCCTGGCTTTTGCGCTCACGGCGCTGGTGGCTTTGGGCGGGCTGGTGATGACCGTTCATCGCCTCGAACTCAGCGACGTGTACACGCAGCATGCGCAGTACACCGATTCCCCCCGGTACGCGAATATCGTGGCATCGGTGCTCAACGACTGCGGGGTTGTGTCCCAGGAGGGACAGGTGTACGGCGAAATACACTACGAATATCTGGTCCGCATGGGGGACAATACCTGGACCAACAGCGAACGGGACCTCGACAAGATCGCCCGGACCGGGGGCGACTGGGTCTATCATTATCAGGACGGGGAACTGATCGTGCCGGAAAACACCCCCGCAGAAACCAGGGAGATCTGGTACAGTATGGTCAGCTGGAGCGGCGCCGATGAAATCATTGTGGCCATGGACACAAGCTACATGGAGCAGCAGGCAGCCGTTTACCAGCAGGACTACACCTTTGTTCAGCAGTGGGAGCACATCTTCTGGTACGTGGTGGCCGCGCTGGTTCTGCTCACGGTGTATCTGCTGGCCGTAGCGGGCCGCACCGGCCGGGACAACGAACTGCACCTGCTGTTTGTGGACCGCTGGCCCACCGAGATTCTGGTGGGAAGCGAGGCGATTCTGGCGCTGATGCTGCTGATGGCCCTGCTGGTCACATCGGACAGCATGCGGGGCGGGCAGGGCCAGGCGCTGATGGCCATTGATCTGATGATCGGCCTGATGGGTCTGACGCTGCTTTTGAGCCTGGCGCGCAAGGCCAAAGCGGGCCGCTTGTGGTCCGACAGCGCCTTGCGGTACATTTTGAAGGGCATTTCCTGGCTGTGCCGGGGCGAGACCTGGCGCGTCTCGGGCCGGGTGGGCAAGCGGGCGGTGAACCGCCTTTGGTGGACCGGCATGCTGTGCATGATGTTGTGCATTGTTCTGAGTTTATTTTTGTATGCCTTTTTCGGATACCGCCTGATGCTCATCTTCACGGTGATGGTACTGGGTATGGTGTGCATAGCGGGCATGATTTACCTGATGGTCATGCAGGCGAAGGATGGCCGCGAGCTGGACGCACTCGCCGATCAGGTGGAAGCCGCGGCGTCGGGACAGGCGACCCATCCCACGCTGCCCGAGGAGAGCCCTCTGCACAAAACCTCGCTTCAAATTGCCCGGCTGGACGCAGGCGTCAAGGAGAGCTTGGCCGCTTCTCTGAAAAGCGAACGCATGAAGGTGGAACTCATCACCAATGTGTCTCACGATCTGAAAACGCCCCTCACCAGTATCATCGGCTATCTGGATCTTTTGGAAAAGCAGTCGCTGCCGCCCGAAGCCGAGGACTATGTCAAAATCCTGCGCAAAAAATCCGAGCGGCTCAGCCATACGGTCAATGACCTGTTCACCCTGTCCAAAGCCACCAGCGGCGAGGAAACCGTGGTGCTGGAACCGCTGGACCTGGTCATGGCTGTGAACCAGACGCTGGCGGATATGAGCGATGCGGTGGAAAAGGCGGGCATTCCCGTGCGCACCACTCTGCCCGAGAGCGCCTGGGTGTTCGCGGAAAACCGCCGCTTGTATCGGGTGCTGCAGAACATCCTGGACAATGCCCTGCGCTATTCTTTGCAAGGTACCCGCATTTATCTGGAAATCAACCCCCAGCCCGATAAAATTTTCCTCAGCCTTACCAATACCGCAGGCTACGAAATGGACTTCACCGAGGAGGAAATCCTTCAGCGGTTTGTCCGGGGCGACAAGGCGCGTACCACCGAAGGCAGCGGCTTGGGCCTGTCCATTGCCGAAAGTTTTATGGACAGCTTCGGCGGCCGCCTCAGCGTGAACATACACGGCGACGCTTTCACCGTCAGCCTGGCCTTTGCCAACGCCCCCGAGCAGAAGGAAACGCAGCCCGAAGAAGAAATATAAATAACAAAAGCAAAAGGAGCCGCTTTTCAGCGGCTCCTTTTGCATAGAGGGGTGGGAAAGTATAAATAAATTTAGGAATAATCTTTGTTGCAGTTATTATTTTAACGAATCCACTTATTTTGTCAAACCGAAACCCCCGGAAATGCTTTATTTAATTGTTTACAAACCTATAAAAGCAGAATATAATAAAGAAAAGGGGAAAGGTTTTCCGCTAATTTTTATTTAAAAAATTGAACGGTGTTTTGAACTTAAAAACATTAGAAAGTTGTATGCGAGGGAAAATCAATGGATGAGTTGGACCGCAAAATTTTGCGTTTGCTGGAAGAAGACGGCCGTATGACGGTCAAGAACATTGCCCAGCGGGTGGCGCTCACCAGCCCGGCGGTCAGCGAGCGCATCCGGCGCATGGAAGCCGGCGGGATCATCGCCGGATATACGGTGGTTTTGGGCGAACAGCCGGATAAAAACGCCATTGATGCGCTCATCAGCATTTCTGTGTCCCCGGCGGACCGGGACCGGTTCTTGAATATGGCGGAAATGCAGGATGGAGTACAGCAGTGTTTTCATGTGACAGGCGGCTATAGCTTTATCGTGAAAGTGCATTGTTCGGGTATCGCGGCATTGGAGCATCTCATCAATCGGTTCCAGAAGCTGGGGCAGACCAGCAGCCAGATCATCCTGTCCACACCGGTGGATAAACGTTCCCACTTGTAAGCGGCTTATTGTTTGGGCGGGAAGGCTTGCTGTTCCCGTTCCAGCATCTCTTCAAGTTCGTGTTCACTGCGGGCCCCTGCCACTACACAAGCGTAGACGATCAAGGTAAGAACCGCAGCAGCAGCGATTCCCAAAAATAAAAGAAAGCGCATCATAAAAGCCTCCTGTCAAGAATATAGTATGTGTATATAGTGTATGCAACCGATGGTCAAAAAGGACACGGAAAAAAGCGATTGCAAAAAATTCTTGACAGCGGCCAAGAGATGTGGTAATATAATTAAGCACTCAAAAGGCAACATGACGCGGAGTGGAGCAGTCCGGTAGCTCGTCGGGCTCATAACCCGAAGGTCGTAGGTTCAAATCCTGCCTCCGCAACCACTTAAAAACAGCGATGAATCGAAAGATTCATCGCTGTTTTTCTTTTTCCAAAACTTGAGCTTCCTATCCCTTTTACCCCAACTTTACCCCTTTAAGTGAAAACGCTGTCTCTTTTGATAAGAGACAGCTGTTTTTATACCGTCTGGTCTAAAAAGATCACTCACCGTCGGGTAAAATACGCTTTTTTGAATCGTGAAAAACGTATTTATCACCTCGACAAACACATTTGATGTATTCATAAGGAAAGTCCAAGTTGTCATAAAGGGTTGCTTCCTGAAGGATGACAGGGGCTTTGCTTTTGATTTTTAAAAGTAGTGATTCGTTTTCTTTGGCTTCTGTCACAAAAAAGATTTCGTCTTTATAAGCAGGATAGGTGCTTCGGTTAGCCTTAAGAATATCACAAATGATGGGGAAAAGTAATTTGTCATCGGATTTTTCATAAATCTGTTGGAAGAGCGGATACGGGTAGTAGGAAGTTCGAAGCGCAAGCGGCTGATTCTCTAAAAAGCGAATACCGACGTATTCAAGAACAGGATTCCCCACAGGGAGATTCAATTTTTGCGCTAATTTTGAATCACAGGAAAGAATTCGCTTGGATAAAGTTTTGAGATGTGGGGTTTTGCCGGTTCGATTTGCGCTTTCATCATAAGACAGAAATTCTCCCAGATTTTCATGAAGTTTTGGTTGCGATACAAATGTCCCTTTTCCCTGGACACGAGTAAGCAATCCCAAATGGACTAAATCGTCCAATGCACGGCGCACAGTTGGGCGAGTGACGAGATATTTTTCCGCTAGCTCATTTTCGGATGGAAGCCGTTGCCCGGGCTGAAATTCACCGCTGCTGATCGAAGTGGCGATGTCTTCTTTTATGCGAGAATAATAGGGGATAAAGGGCTCTTTCATTTGGCTTCTCCTCTCCTTTTGAACGGCGACAAGCATCTCAAAATGGGTAATTTTATTGTAGCAATTATCTTATTGGCATGTAAAGTGAAAAATTTTACAAGTTGGCAGAAAAGGCAATAAAATACGCAAATTTGACTGTTTACAACAGAAGAAATCTGTGATTTTAAACAAAAACAGTTCTCTTTTTTGGTTGACATATATAAAATGTGCTATATATAATGGACTTGCAAATGAATCAGAAACGATCAAGGGCTGCAGCAGAGATCGACTGGTCAAAAGGAGTGAGAAAAGCGGAAACGGAAAAGAAAAGCACTTGCAAAAATTTGCGCGGACGCTCTACTGCGGAAGCAGTACTGAAAGAAAAACAGATTGTATTGCCGGACGCACCTACACCACGCGCCTCTTATCTTCCATTTTTGAAAGTGGGGAATTTGGTCTATCTGTCCGGCATGGGGCCGGCGCTGAATGGTCAGTTGAAATCTGTAGGAAAAGTGGGGGCAGACCTTACATTGGAGGAAGCTTATCAGGCGGCCTGGGACTGTGGGCTGAATCTTTTGGCGCAGCTGAAAAGTTGTCTTGGTAACCTCGAACAAGTTAAACAAATTGTGCAGCTGAAAGGGTACGTGAACTGTACAGCAGATTTCAAACCAATCCCGCAGGTGATCAATGGTGCATCCGATTTGATGATCACGGTGTTTGGAGAGAAAGGCAAGCATACGCGGTGTGCTTTGGGTGCCGGAGCCTTGCCAAATAATATTCCGGTAGAAGTGGAAATGATCGTGGGGATTTACGGAGAATAAAGGAGGAGTTAAAAACTATGCAAAAGAAAAAAGTGGTTGCTCTGCTGCTGACGGCAGCGCTTATGGTGGGATGTTCTTCCGGAGGGAGCACAGCGCAGGAATCATCCACTGCGGCATCGGAACCCGCTCAAAGCACGGCGGCGAATTTGCCGGAAGGCTATCCGGACAAGCCAATTACGATGATCTGCCCGTGGGGTGCTGGCGGCGGAAGCGATATCCTTTGCAGAATTTTGGCGCAGGGCGGAGAAAAATATTTGGGCCAGCCGATTGAAGTTGTTAACCGCGATGGTGCTGGCGGCGTAATTGCTACAACGGAATTTTTGAAAGAGAAAGGCGATGGCTATACCATTCTGTTTGAGGGAAGCCCAGTCTTTGTGTCCCAGCCGAAATTGAACGAAGTTTCTTATTCGGAAGATGACTTCCGGTCGATCATCGCAACGACTGAAGATCCGATCGTACTTACAACTCACAAAAACTCGCCGTTCAAAACATTGGATGAAATGCTGGAGTACGGCAAGGAAAATACGATCAAGTACGGAAATACAGGTGCCGGTGGTTTGCTGGACGTAGCACAGAAAGCACTTTACGAGCAAATAGGCGTTCAGTACACGGGAATTACACTTTCCGGCGGTGAGGCTACTTCCAGTCTTCTGGGTGGCCATATTGATGTAATTGCTCTGCACCCCATCAATATTATGGCCAACGAGGAGTCCGGTGATTTCATTCCCATGGCGGTGTTCTCTGAAGAGCGAATTGAACAGTATCCGGATGTACCCACAGTAAAAGAACTTGGATATGACATGCAGTTTGAAATTTGGAAAATGATCATGGCGCCGAAGGACACACCGGATGAGATTATTGAGTACTTGTATGAGGGCTTCAATAATATTATGAACGATCCGGATCTCCGCCAGAAAATCGAAGCAACCGGAACGGACATCATTCCTGAAGGAGAGAATACGCCTGAGGCAACCGATGCGCGTTTGAAACAGGATGTTGAGCAGACGGGCAAAGTTCTGGACGATCTTGGTTTGAGTAAGACTGCAGGCTGATTGGTAGATTGAAATCCCTGTGTAGAAGGTATACACAGGGATTTCATTTGAAGGAGGACTTTATGAAAATCAATTCATCCAAGGTAATAGGGGTGTTTTATGCAGCACTCGGAGTGATACTCCTTGTTTTGATCCCGATGGGAGTAGCGGAAGGATCCGGCGAGTTCGGTCCACGCTTATTCCCCACGGTTGTCAGCATTCTTTTGGTTATTTCCGGCGTAGCGATTTTGGTCAAGGACTTCTTTAGAAAAGAATCGCGAAGCTATTTTGAATTCGTTCCCAGCGAGTTGAAGAGAGTCATCGTCTTGTTCATCATGATGGCTGTTTTTATTTTTCTGATGGATAAAATAGGCTTTTTGATTGCGGCATTGCTGTTTGGGATTGGGACACAGGTCTACTATCATGTGAAGAAATGGCAGTACTATGTCATTATGATAGCCTTATGTTTTTTGATTGATTTCGTGTTCCGGAATTTGATCAATATTCCATTGCCTTAAAGATTGGAGGAAGATAAAAATGGAACACCTGATGAATGTTTTTCAACCTCTCAATTTGCTTTTAATGAACGTTGGCGTTGCGGTGGGAATCATTTTTGGCGCTCTGCCGGGACTTTCCGGCGGTGTAGCGGTCGTAATGTTTCTTCCTTTCACGTTTTACATGGACCCGATCCCAGGGATTTCGCTGCTGTTGGGTATGTATTGCGGAAGTATGTTTGGTGGTTCCATCACAGCGATTTTGTTGAAAACGCCGGGAACAGCCTCCGCTGCGGCAACAGTGGCGGACGGATATGCGTTGAACTGTCAGGGCAAGCCGAACAAGGCACTGACAATGGCTTTGGTTGCCTCCACACTTGGCGGACTGTTCAGTACATTTATGCTGATTTTCTTTTCTCCGTATCTGGCGTCCGCAGCTTTGAAATTTGGCCCAACAGAATATTTTGCACTGGCGCTATTTGGTCTGTCCATCATTGCGGGCGTCAGCACAGGCGACATTTTCAAAGGAATCGGTATGGGATGCCTCGGCATGTTGGTGGCAATGATCGGAATGGATCCGTTGGATGGTGTTCAGCGCCTTTCCTTTGACAATTTGAATCTGATCGGGGGAATCGACCTAGTGCCGGCGACCATCGGCCTGTTTGCTCTGGCGGAAATGTTCAATAAATCCGCAAAGGGGCTGAAGAAAGCCGAGGTCAGTTCGATTGATAAAAAGAATACGGAAGACCGTCTGACTGTAAAAGAATTCAAACCCACGATTCCCACCATCCTGAAAGGAAGCGTTATCGGTACCATCATCGGTGCAATTCCCGGAACAGGCGCTGCCATTGCGGCTTTTATTTCCTACAACGAGGCCCGGCGCGCATCCAAAACACCGGAAGAGTTCGGAAACGGTTCTTTGGATGGAATTGCCGCCGCGGAATCTGCTAATAACGCAGTGACGGGGTCGACCCTGATTCCCATGCTCAGCTTGGGCGTTCCCGGCGATGTGGTTGCTGCCATTATGATGGGCGCGTTCCTGTTGCACGGTATGACACCTGGACCGGGAATGTTTACACATCATCTGGATGTTGTGTACGGCATCATGGGAAGCCTGCTTCTGATCAACCTGTTCATGCTTGTACAGGGAAAACTCTTTACGCGTGCATTTGCCAATGTAAACAAGGTTCCCATGGAACTGCTTCTTCCCACAGTGTTTCTCCTTTGTGTTGTGGGCGTGTATTCATCGAACAACTCGATGTTTGATGTCTACCTGATTCTGGGCTTTGGAGCCATCGCCTATCTGGCGGGACAGTTTTCTCTGCCTACGGCACCGATGCTGCTGGGAATCATTTTGGGACCGATGGCAGAGAAAAATTTCCGCAATGCATTGATTCTGAGCGGCGGGGATTATTCGGTGTTCGTAAGATATCCCATCAGCCTGATTTTCCTTTTGATCACAGTGGCAACGTTCGTTCTGTTCATCCTCAAGGACATGAAAAAGAACAAGAAAACGGTAAGCGATAAAAAGTAAGAGCGGAACGTAAATGACGGAGGATTTTTTATGAATTTGTCAACACCTTATGTTCGCATCGATTTGGATATTGTGGAAAATAATCTCCAAAAAATGATGCGCCGCCTTGCGGAAAACGGAATTCAGCATCGTCCGCATATCAAGGTTCACAAGTCTGTTGAACTGGCGCGAAAGCAGCTGGAGGCAGGGGCTTGCGGAATTACAGTGGCGAAACTTTCTGAAGCAGAAGTCATGATCAAAGGCGGTATCAAAGACATTCTGGTGGCTTATGCTCTGGTGGGCGAAGATAAATTTGAACGGCTGAAACATATGCTTCCCGATGCAAAATTTACCGTTACGGTGGATAATCTGGAAGCAGTGAAACAGCTGGACCGAATTTCGCGGGAAACGTCTCAAAATATTCGTGTTTTGGTGGAGTTAAAAACACCTGTCAATCGCGGCGGTGTGGATTATGAAAACGCCTGCCTGCTGGCACGAACAATTTTAACATGCGAATATCTTGTGTTCGATGGTTTGTTCTGTTATATGGGTATCCGTCCGCATTTGGATACAGACGCGGATCGTGAAAGTCTGGCGCAGGATGAGGCGCGGCTGCTGACGGAAGGTGCGGTCTATCTGCGTCAGCGAGGCATTGCAGTGCAAACGTTGTCAGGGGGAACTTCTCTGACGGCAACATATGCGCATTGCCTGCGCGGTATCACGGAAGCGCGAGCGGGCAACTATATTTTCAACGATTGCAATGGTGTTTTTCTGGGATATGCACAATATTCAGATTGTGCTTTGACGGTGGAATCCACTGTGATCAGCCTCCCGGGAGATCATATAGCGATTATTGATGCAGGCAGCAAAACACTCACTTCAGATACCAAAGGCGACTTGGGATATGGCCATATCATGACGCATCCTCATGCAAAAATTGTGAAACTGAACGAAGAACATGGATTTGTGAGAATGGATGACCGGGATGCACCGTTGAAGATTGGAGAAAAAATTCGCATCATACCGTTTCATAGCTGCGTCATCCCCAATTTGTGTGATGAGGTCTTCGCATTCCGCAATGGCCAGTTCGATCATGCAATTTCAGTAGACGCGCGGGGATGCAATTACTGAAACAGACAGCGCGTTCAATTTGAGAAGAAACGCAGGGATATACATGGATTTTGACTTATTGTTGAAAAACGGCTGGATTGTAGATGGTGTGGAACAAAAGCGTTATCAGGGCGATATAGCTGTCATTGGTGACACAATCGTGGCCATGGGAGAGATTGCTTCGGATTCAGCAAAACAAATCATCGATGTACAGGGCAGTTTTATCTGCCCTGGATTGATTGATGTTCATTCTCATTCTGACATTTCTCTTTTGGCCAATGGCCGTGCACAGGGAAAGATTGCACAGGGGATTACTACGGAAATTCTGGGAAACTGCGGATATTCTCCGTTTCCTCTGAATCAGGATGAAGCATCCAGAACCGCTAGAAGAAAACAGCTCAATTTTATCGATGTGGAACAGATCCCCTGGTCATGGAGTACTTTTGAAGAATATAAGACACGCCTGCAGCAGGCGGAGCCCTCGGTCAATATAGGGCTCCTTTTGGGGTACGGAAGTGCGCGGAGTTATGTAGTAGGAAATAAAGAAAAACTTTCCGCGAAGGAGCAATCAGCGATTCTTTCCATTGTCGAAGATATTTTGGAACAAGGGGCTTTGGGCGTTTCGACGGGGTTGGCCTATCCACCGGATTGTTTCAGTTCATTTGACGAATTGGTACAGGTGGGAAAAATTGTGGCGCACCATAAAAAGGTTTTTGCATTTCATATTCGTTCTGATCGCAAGGGGCTGATGGATTCCATTGAAGAAGCCACTGAAATAGGCCGGTTGACAGGAGCATCCGTACAAATATCTCATATAAAGGCTCCTTCGGTCATCAACCACGGCCGGTCGGTTGAAATGCTGCGCCTTTTACAAAAATACCAAAAGGAAGGTGTGGACATCACTGCGGATTGCTATCCCTATACAGCGGGAAGCACAACGCTTTCCATACTGTTTCCCAAAAGCCTTTTGCGATATTCTCCCGACCAGCTGTATCGGGAATTAAAGGTCGATTCTTTCCTGCAGGATGCAGTAGAGAAGCTTGCATCGGATAGTGGAATCTTGTATGAAAGCAATGGAGAAAACATTGTGATCTCCAGCTCCTTTTCTCATCCGGAATATGTCGGAAAAAATTTGGCACAGATTGCCTGTGAGAAAGGCAGAAATCTGGCAGAAACCGTACTTTACTTATTTGTGGAGGACTTCGGAAAAACGGAAATCATCATTCACGCACAGGACCCAAAGGATTTGATGAATTTTCTTGAGAGTGAAGATTGCTTTATCGGTACAGACGGCATTGCGTTGAATGAAGATGATGGGATTCGGCTCGCACCACACCCAAGATATTTTGGAACTTTTCCGCAGGTATTTGAAATGCTTGGGGCAGAGCGTGTGGAACTGTTTGTAAAAAAAGCCTGTGTTTTTCCCAGCCGTAAATTCCATTTGGAGCGCCGCGGAGTCCTTCAATGTGGAAATATTGCAGATATTGCAGTGCTGTCGCCTCACCAGTATGGAACTCAGGCGTCGTTCCGCTCTCCCAAAAAGTATGCGCAGGGGGTTGAATGGGTCATCGTCAATGGCAAGGTCTCTTATCAAAATTGTCAGGTGATCGCAGCAAACGGGAAAATACTTTAAAATTCCACGAAGGGAAAATGATATGAAAGATATAAATATTTTGTTGATCCATGCTGACCAGCATCGGAAAGACTGTCTGGGTGCCTATGGGAATACAGAAATCATCACGCCGCACATTGATGCTTTGGCGGGAGATGGAGTGAAATATGAGGATTCCTATTGCGTGTTTCCCATTTGCACGCCGTCACGGTATTCAATGCTGAGCGGAATGTATGCCCACCAGCATCTTTCGGTGACGAATCGTTCCACTTTGCCGGAAGGTGTGCCGACTTTTGTAAAGGAACTTCGAAAAAGTGGATTCCACACCGCTGCTGTAGGAAAAATGCATTTTACGCCTACATACTTGGATGTGGGATTTGATACCATGTGCCTGGCTGAACAGGATGGCGAGGGGAGATATGACGATGATTATCATCGTCACCTGATGGAAAATCAGTTGGCAGATGTATTTGACTGGTGGGACGAGTGCCCGCAGTACCGGAAAAATGCGCCCCAGTCCTATTGGGAAAGTTATAATGCAACGGTATCGGAACTTCCCTGTGAAGAACATTCGACCTCCTGGATCGGTAAAGAGGCTTTAAAGGAGATTGACACTTGGGAATCCGGAGGAAATATGCTGATGGTAGGGTTTATCAAACCACACTTTCCCTTCGATCCGCCAAAGCCGTGGAGTGATTTGTATGATCCGGAGAAGCTGACTTTGCTGCCCGGTTGGACGGAATATACGCTTCCGATGGATCGGGCTGTCAACCCAGGACGTTTTGATTTTGCGGAAATGACAGAAAGCAAAATGCGTCAGATTCAGGCGTATTACTATGCAAACATCTCTCATGTGGATAGTGAGGTTGGAAAGATCATCTCCTTGCTGAAGCAAAAAGGTTTGTATGACAAGACTATGATCATCTACACCAGCGATCACGGTGATTACATGGGTTATCATCATATGGTGGGCAAAAAAAATCATTTCTATGATCCGGTGATCAAGATTCCTCTCATTATCAAATATCCTTATCAGACGCAGCATGGTGTTGTGAACACAGCGGTGAATAGTAATATTGATCTTGCTCCGACGATTTTGCGGCAAGTAGCTCTCCCGGTTCCTCCCACAATGAAAGGACAGGACTTGAACGGAGACTACAAGTCAAATAAATTTGTGGTTTGCCAGCTGGTATGTGACGAAGCAGACGGATTTATGATTCGCACAAAGAAGTATAAGCTGATGCTTTATAAACAAAAGGAGTACAATGCCTTCTTCGATTTGGAGCGGGATCCATATGAACTGAAAAACGTGATTTCTCAGCCCGATTACGCTGAGATTGTAGAGAAGATGACAAAACAGCTGATGGATTTTGTGCTTTTTGATTTTCCTGCAACGGCGCTGGTCGATCTGGGTGCAAAGCAGTGCCAAGAGGAGAATGTTCCCAAAGATATTCCGGCAAACCGTGAAAGGATCCGTGAATACTATGAGAAAAAAATGGCGGATCAGGAAATTCAAGAAAGGTAAAATTGAAAGCGAGATTGGTATCCACATAAAGAGATGAATGGGGCGTCTATCGGTATTCCGATGACGCGATAAAGAATAGCGCGCCGAAGAAATTCGGCGCGCTATTCTTTTGCTTGTGGGCACTATACGAAGATAAATCAGTTTTCTTTCTGGCTTTTGCGATGCGGATACAATTCCTGCATCAGCATCATGCTCTCCTGTTTGTGGTCATCCAGCAGATGGGCGTATGTATACAATGTAAAACCGACGTTGGCATGGCCCGGAATTTTGGAGAGTACTTGGATGGCCGTTTCCTACCCGATATCCCTCGTGGCGAAGTGCATGAAACGTGAAGTGAGAAAGTCCGGCTGCATTGCTTTTGCTGGAGGATACAGCCCTTGAAATCAGAAGGCAATGAGAGTGAAATTGTTGTTTCGGCCCCTAAGACGGATATGATCTGTATTCGGATCAATCCCGAATTGCGACAGAAGCCGGAAGGAGTCTATAGGACACGTTCTGACAGACCCTGGTCCGGTCGGTGGAAGAACTGGCCGCAGAACAAAATAATCCCGTAACGTATTTCGCGGAAGATAGTTACACTGTCTTTGAAGAGGAAAAAGAAGTTGTGAAAAAACGGCGGGCTCTAACCATTGCAGATGTTTGTAGGCTCAGGAGTGACGAAAACAAACCATCGTTTTTATAGTGGAAAATACATGGCTGGACGGCAAAAGCCCGGAAGCAAGCAGACATATTGCTTGCTTCCGGGCTTTTATTTTTTTCGTTTATCGAAACAGCAGAGGTAAAAAGTCACGCATTGTTAAACGCCAGGTGTTCCAAAGATGTTTGCCGGGATACACTTTACGGACATGCGCAGGCCATACGTCCGGGCTGGCATTTCGCTTTTCAAGCTCGCGGTCATCCTCTTCGAACGCATCCCAAAAAGGATCCTCGTCGCCCATGGAGCGAAAAACAAGCTTGTAATTTTCCTTCAGCATTTTCTCACTTTGGAGATTTTTCAGGTAGAAGGGATTGGGATCAATGGCTCTCATGCCAAAGATCGATCCGGAGAAAATGCCTATATAGGAAAATAAACCGGGGTGTCCAAATCCAGCCTGACATGTTTGTTTTGAGCCCATGGAAAGGCCTGCGATGGCACGACCATCCGCGTCTTTGCGAATGCGGTATTTTTCTTCCACAAAGGGCATGGCGTCCTCAAGCAGCATCTGGACGAACAAAGTGGACGGCAGTTCTTTGTGGAATTCGGTGTGTCCCACGGAGCCGTTGCACATCACGATTACAAAGGGATCGATGATCCCTTCGGCGATCAGGTTGTCCATGATAAAGTTGATCTTTCCGTTAAAGACCCAGCTTACATCGTCCTCAAAAGCACCGTGCTGCAGATAGAGAACGGGATAGGTTTGCGTCGATTTTTCATATCCGGGCGGTGTGTAAACCATCAGCCGTTCAAAATTGCCCATCACTTTGGAATAATAATATTCGTTGATCGTGCTGCCGTGCGGCACATCCTTTACCAGAATGTAATCCATATCCGGGTCCGGCACATCAATAAAGTTTACGGGACGGGAATAGCTGTAATAAACAGGCGCGAAGGGGTTGAGAACCTGCACTCCGTCCACGCGCCAGTCGATGGTGACCATACCAAATCCGGGAAACGGCAAGGTGCCTTCCCATACACCGTTTTCACCTTTCGTTAAAGGGAAAAGCGGCTGGTCCATCAAACCTGCACACACTTCCTGTGCGGCGGGTGCATAAAAACGTAACAGTGCATCGCCGTTTTCCAAAATGGTTACGGCCGGCGGCAATTCCCGGGGATCGTACAGGCTTTCCATGCGGCCCGGATAAAGCGGTTCAAACTGAAGTGCGGTGTGAGAATAAACACGATTTTGGCGAATTTCTTCTGGAATAAAAACCACAATCATCCCTCCTCAACGCTGTGAATGGAGCGCGGACCTTCGGGCGTGCCCGGTCCCATCAACCGCGGCTTCAGGGACAACGTCAATGCCTGATCTTCAATGTGGAATTGTACGGTCATGCTGAAACAGGTTTCAACCATTTTAAACTGCACCTCAAAGGTGCTTTTGCAGACCCAGCCGCCGATGGCATACAGCCACTCCAAATGCACAGGGCCATAACAGCCGCGGTTTACCGCATACTGACCGGCGGTTCCGATGCGAACCTGCATAGGGGTGGTTCCCTGATCCCAACAGAGTACGGCTTCCTGCGCGTCGGAAAAATCAAGCCGGACATTGTCGATGCCGGCGTTTTCCAGTCCCTGCGACATGAAAGTGACGCCTGCCAGCATAAACGACTGGTTCTTTTCCAGCTTCCATACTTTTCCGCCCAGCTGATCCATACTGTTTTCCCGCAGGCTGTACACCGGTCGGGGAATGGCCAGGCATGCCAGTCTCCGACGAAGAACAGCCGTGTCCTGGCTTTCGGGCAGGGTTTCCTGCTGCACGCCGGGCAAAAGCACGTCCCAGACGGTTTCCAGCGCGTGCTGATGTTGCAGCTTGCTCTGATCGCCCGCTTCGTTGATGGCAATGACCATGTCCAGGTGCGGAACGACAATGGAGAACTGGCCCATGGCTCCGTCTGCCCGATATACGCCTTCGGGGCGGCACATCCAGCATTGCAGTCCGTAACCGTAGTAGTTATCATCCACTCCGGGATTGTTGATTGCCTCTGTGGCGGTTTCAATTTGCTTGGTGCTGACTTCTTTGCACCATGTTTCAGACAAAACACGCTCGCCGTTCCACATGCCTTTGTTCAGATACAGCATCATCAAACGAAGATTGTCTTCTGTAGTGGTAAAAAATCCGCCGCCGCCGTATTCCAGGCCGTCGCCGGTGTAATAAGTACGGATTCGCGTTGCGTCGATGCCGATTTTATCGAACAGGCGCGGTTTCAGATAGGAGAGAAGTCCTTCTCCGGTGCGCTCCCGAATGATCGCACCGCCTACGGCAGTGGTCGTTCCGCTGTAGAAATAAAAAGAGCCCGGCTCATACTCACCCGGCAAGGAAAAATAGTGTGTCAGCCAATCCGGTTCGCTGATGTCAAAGAGCGGCTTTACTCCGCTGCTCATGCGCAGAACGTCCCGGACGGTGGCTTTGTCCAGTTCGCAGGCGTGCTCTTTGGGAACATAGCGTGCTAAAACATCTACGATTTTTTCATCCAAACGCAATTTGCCTTCGTCATGAAGAAGTCCCAAAGCGGTTACGGTATATGTTTTGGTCAAAGATTGAAGTCCGTGAATAAATCGGGGAGAATAGGGCGCCCACCAGCCTTCTGCACATACCTGCCCGTGCCGGGCGATCATAAAGCCGTGCGGTTCAGTACCGGTTGCTTCCAAAGCGTCCAGCCAGCGAAGAATTACTCCGGAAGGAATTCCGGCCTGTTCTGGCGTACAGCGAGGGAGATCGTGATACATTGTGAATAACACCTTCCTTTATAAAATTCACATTTTGGCTGTCTCTGCGCAGAAACATTCAAAATAAAGAATAGCGCTGGAAAAGACGAAACCACACGCCCCGAGGGTGCGGGTTATTTTTGGGGCAACCGAGTGGTTTCACGCTGAATCAACTTCACGTTTAATATGGTACGGCTGGGAACATCATTGCCGTTTCGCTGCGCGATGATGGTGTCCACAGACAGGCGGCACAGCTGATCAATGGGCTGGTGGATTGTGGTCAGCTGCGGCGTGAGAAGGGACGCCAGCGGCGTATCGTCAAAGCCGACCAGCTGGATTTGATCAGGCACACGAATTCCTCGCAGATAGCACACGTGAAGCACTGCTGCTGCGATGATATCGGAACTCGCAAAGATTCCGTCCACAGAAGGATCTTCGCGCAAGATGTTTTCCACGATTTCCGTGTAGTCCATGCTGCGGAAATGCTGTTCCAGCGTGCTGACCACATGGTGCTGAATGTTGTGCGCCTTGCACACATCGGTAAAGCCCATGCAGCGATCATCAGCGGGCATTGCCAAATTTACCACACCGCCGATATGCACCAGGTTTTTACAGCCGCATTCAATAAGATGCTCTGTTGCCAGAACGCCGCCTTGATAGTTGTCGCATGCCACGGCGGAAAATTGATTGGACATCATCCGCTCAAGCGACACCACGGGAAATGCAGGGTCGGCAAATTCGCTGAGATCCTGCGTGCGGCTGGCCACAATGATGCCGGCGACTTTGTTGGAACGCAGCATGGAGAAATATTCTTTTTCCTTGTTTTTTTCGTGGTTGGAGTTGCACAGAATGATTTTAAACCCCTGTGAATAAGCGTATTGCTCAATTTGGTTGACCACCGATGCAAAATAGGGGTTGGAAGCATTGGGGATAATGACCCCAATGATGTTCGAAGATTTGCCGGAAAGAGATCGCGCGGCCTCGTTGGGCTGATAGCCGATCTCTTTCATTGCCTGCCAAACGCGGCTGGCCGTCTTTTCGCTGATTGCGCCCCGGTTATTGAGCACTCGCGATACAGTTGTGACGGTTACGCCGGCCTGCTTGGCGACATCCTTTAAAGTGGGCATGCTCCATTCCTCCCGGCTGATAGATTGTTTCAAAAATTATAACAAAGTTTTCATCACAAAGAAAGTATAACAGCTGTCTATCGAATTGTCAAACGATTGCGTAAATATATTTTGAGAGAAATTTTAAATGGCCGATTTGTCTTGAAATATTGAACATAATACACAAAAAAACAAATAATAAAATGTAATTTTGTCAAAATAGTATGTAAAATGCAATTTTTATTTACGCAAACGCTTGACATTTTCGACGAAGGATATATCATAAATAGTGCAAGCAATCCCCGTTGAACAACCAAAACATGGAGCGTGAAAAATGAATAATATCAAATCTTTCTCCTTCCAAGCAAAAAAGTTCACGCGCGCAAATATCATTAAGGACTGGCGGCAGAATAGAACGCTTTACTGGATTATTCTTCCAGTGGTTCTGTACTTTTTTGTCTTCTGTTATCTTCCGATGTTTGGCATGGTTATTGCCTTTCAGAATTACAGCCCGTCTTTGGGCGTCCTGAACAGTGAGTGGGTTGGGCTTCAAAATTTCAAGGATTTCTTTGGAAGTTACTTTTTTGGGCGTCTCATGGTCAATACCTTGCGGCTGAGCCTTCTGGATCTGATTGTGGGCTTCCCCGCGCCGATCATTCTGGCGCTTTTGCTGAATGAAGTGAACAATCGCTGGTTCAAATCAACACTGCAGACGGTTAGTTATATGCCGTATTTCCTTTCTTTGATGGTTGTGTGCAGTTTGATTTCGGATTTTTGTAACCCGGGTGGTGCAATTCAAAGCATTGTGCAAAAGATAACGGGGAATGAACTGGGACTGCTTTCCCAACCGGAGATGTTCCCGGCGATTTATGTGCTCAGCAATGTTTGGCAAGGCGTTGGATTCCAGAGCATTATTTATCTGGCTGCGATTGCCGGAATCGATCAGGAACAGTACGAAGCGGCACGCATTGATGGTGCGGGAAGGTGGCGGCAGGCTTTGTGCATTACGCTGCCGTCGCTGGCGCCCACCATTGTCATTCTGCTGATCCTTCGCCTGGGCAGCACGATGACTGTGGGCTATGAGAAAATTTTGCTGCTGTACAATCCGGGCATCTATTCTACGGCGGATGTGCTTTCCACCTTTATTTACCGCAAGGCATTTTTGGATAACAACTACGGTATCTCAGCGGCGGCAGGCCTGTTCAACTCCGTTATTAACACCGCGCTGCTTCTGATCACAAACCGCATCGCCAAAAAGATATCTGATACCAGCCTGTTCTGAGAGAGGAGTTTGCTGAATGAATGCCGGGAAAAAAATCCGTACATCTGCCAGCAGAAAGCTTTTTTGTGTAGCCAACTATCTGCTGCTGGCTCTGTTGGGACTGATCTGTGTACTGCCTGTATGGCATGTGGTCTGCGCTTCGCTGAGCGACCCGATGGAACTGGCCATCAACAAAGGCCTGATCTTCTGGCCGTTGGGAGATGCGAACATTCAGGGCTACAAATTGATGTTGGGAAACAAAAGCATCTTAAGTGGCTTTCTGAACACCTTGTTTTATGTGGGCGTAGGCACGGTGGTGAACGTGGGCCTTACATTTATGGGGGCCTATGTACTGTCCAGAAAAAACTTTTTGTACCGCAATGCGATTATGGCGTTTATCGCTTTTACGATGCTGTTTAACGGTGGTATGATTCCCACTTACATTGTTGTGTCAAAGCTGGGCTTGTACGATTCGCGTCTGGCGCTGATTCTGCCCACGGCTATTTCGGTTTTCAACTTGATCGTGATGCGAACTTCCATGCAGGAGATTCCGGACAGCCTGGAAGAATCGGCCAAGCTGGACGGTGCAGGTCACTGGCGCATTATGTGGAGCATTATCTTTCCGGTCAGCAAGGCGACGGTGGCGGTTATTGCGCTGTTCTATGCTGTCACAAACTGGAACGCGTGGTTTAACGCTATGCTGTATCTGCAGGACCGGGCAAAATATCCTTTGCAGCTGATCATGCGCGAAATCGTGCTGCAGAACACACAGGGAACAAGTTCTTCGCTTTCCACGCTGACAGATACGTACCGCCCGCTTGTAAAATACGCAGTCATTGTATTTTCCACACTGCCCATTTTGGTGGTGTATCCGTTCGCTCAGAAATATTTTGTCAAAGGAGTTATGGTCGGTTCTATTAAAGGATGATTTTTAAAGCAGAAAAGCCGGCCTTATCGAAATAAAAAGGAGGATGTTCAATGATGAGAAAGATGGTGTCACTTGTTTTGGCGCTGACGCTTCTGCTGAGCTTGGCAAGCTGCGGAACGGGCGGCCAGGCGCAGAGCGGAGGCTCGGCCAGCAGCACATCGGGAGCGCAGGCTGAGCCGACGTTTACGCAGCAGGAACTGGAAGAGGCGCTGGAGGCGTCCATTCCAAAGTTGTCCGAGGAAAAAGTAGAGCTCACGTTCTGGTATGTATGGGGCGCCGGACAGCAGATGTACATGGATGATTTGAATGATACGGTATCCATGCAGAAGCTGGAAGAGCTGACCAACGTTCACATCAACTGGGTGCACCCGGCGATCGGCACAGAGGGCGAGATTTTCTCCACCATGCTGGCCTCTCCGGAAAAGCCCGATATGATTTTTAACGGAAATCTGGCAGATGTGCAGTTTGTGGGCGGCGCGCAAAAGGCGCTGGATGATGGAATTATTATTCCGCTCAACGATTTGATCAATGAGTATGCACCGGCCTATCAGTATTGGCGCACAAAGGATGAATCCATTGCCCGCGATACCTCTACGGATGACGGCACCATTTGGACGTTTTCCCAGATTTCGGACGGTGCGGAGCCGCCTTATTCCGGCTTGACGCTCCGCCGGGACTGGCTGACCAAGCTGGGCCTGGAGATGCCTGTGACCATCGACGATTGGGATAAAACACTGCGCGCGGTAAAAGAGGCGTATCCCGACGCGATTCCCTTGATGATCGATACAACGGGATATTATGAATCCGCCGACTTCATGACCGCTTATGGAGTGGGTCCGGAATTCTATCAGAAGGACAATGTGGTTCACTATGGTCCTTTGGAAGACGGATACAAAGAGTATCTGACCCTGATGAACCAGTGGTATGAGGACGGACTGCTGGACCCGTCGTTCACATCCCGTAACTCCGAGATGTTCTCCACCGCCGGAGACAATACCATGTGGGCCACTGACCAGTGCTTTGCCAGCCAGGGATTCTGGATTGGCTGCGGCAATGCGTCTGAAATGGTGCTTTTCACTCCGCAGGATCCCGATTTTGAGCGCATGGCAGTACAGTCTCCCGTGCTGGAAGAGGGAGATGAGCTGATGGGATTCGGCTTCACAAACCCCACACGCGGATGGACGGTTATTACTTCCGAATGCGAAAATCCGGAACTGGCGGCACAGTGGCTGAATATTTTCTATACCAATGCCGGCATGCTGCTGATGAACTACGGCATTGAAGGCGAACAGTATGAATTGGACGGGGACGGAAACCCGGTTTATACAGAAGAGTTTCTGAATGATCCGATTGGTGCCACCAATGCAATCTGGCGCGACTTCCGCTGTGATGGCCCCGGCAACGTGGATTTCCGCAAATTCTGGCAAGTGATGGGCGGAGAAAATCAATTGGACGCATACGATCAGTGGATGAAAAACAAGCCTGAAAACAACAGCGTGGATGCGACATCGCTTTCTTCTGATGAATCCAGAACCTATGCCTCGATCATGGGCGATATCGAAACGTTCGTAGGAGAAGCGACAGTACAGTTTATCATGGGAACACGGCCATTGGATCAATACGATGCATTTGTAGAGCAACTTCGTTCAATGGGAATCGAAGAAGCACTGTCAATCAAACAGGCCGCATGGGATCGGTATTGTAACCGATAAAATCGACCGTGTGATCAAGCAGAACGTAATCCTGGCCGTTGGCAAAGTTTACGTTCTGCTTTTTCATTGTACAGCACAAGAGGGAAAGGACACGGATTTATGGCGTTACTGCAAATGCACTTCATGTCAAAAATGTTGAACCGGCAAACAAACGTCACGATCATTCTGCCGCAGACCGATCAAAACGATTTAGAAAACTGGAAGAGCCAAACCCTTTGGCTTTTGCATGGCATGCAGGGGGATGCCTCCGACTGGCTGCGTTTTACATCCATTGAGCGCTATGCGGAGCGGAATCATCTGATGGTCGTGATGCCGGGCGTGGACAACAGCTTCTATTCGGACACTGTGTATCAGGTGAACTATTGGAGTTATCTCACCGTGGAGCTGTGGCAAATGGTTCGGGCGTGGTTCCCCTGTTTTTCCGAACGGAGAGAGGACAATTTTATTGCGGGTTTGTCCATGGGCGCGGGCGGCGCAATGAAGTATGCCGTCAATTTTCCGCAGCGATTTTCTCAAGTGGTGTGCTTGTCCGGCGGAAGTCTGACCATGGAAGATTTGGAACATCTCTTTTTTGCAGCGGACAGCCCCATCCCGGAGCTGAAGCCGGCCTTGGGCAGCGCTGCGCGCATTCGCGGAACCAGCGATGATGTGTACGCGGTGGCGAAGCAGAAGATTGCCGAACAAGCGCCTCTGCCTTCCATTCATTTTTGGGTGGGCGGCGCAGATCCGATTTTGTGGTCTGTGCAGAAAGCGCACCGGTCTTTGCAGGAGGCTGGCTGGCCTGTCACTTATCGGGAAACACAGGGCTACGGGCACGAGTGGGCGTTTTGGGATATGGCGATACGGGAGACCGTAGAAACGTTTCTGCCGCTGAAAAAAGCATTGTTTTGATCAAAAGAGAGGTGGATAAAATTGGCTTTCATCCAAATGGAAATGATGTCCAAAGCGCTGAACATGTCCACGTCAGTGGTGGTGATTCTGCCCGGTATTCCCGGTGCACATGCATCTCAGACAGAGTTGGAAGAATTTTATTGCGCAGGGAAAAAATATCCGGTTTTGTGGCTGCTGCACGGCGGTGGCGGGGATGCCATGGATTACATACGGTACACAAGTATTGAGCGCTATGCCGAGGAAAACGGCTTGATGGTGGTGACACCATCCGCCATGAACAGCTCCTATCGTGATACGCCTTACGGACAAAATCATTGGACTTTTTTGACACAGGAATTGTGGAATATGGTGCATACCTGTTTGCCTGCCAGCCGGAAAAGAGAAGAGAACTTTGTCATGGGGCTCTCAATGGGTGCACACGGTGCCTTTAAGTACGGCGTAAATTATCCGGAGCGGTTTTGCCAGGTGATCTGCATGTCCGGCGCGGGTTTTTCCCTTCCCTTTTTGAAGGGTGTGTGCCAAGAGGGGAAACGTGAATTCACCTCTGTTTTTGGAGATGGTTTGGGGCTGGAGGGAACCTGTGACGATGTGTTTGCCATGGCCAGAGCCAATTTAAAAGCAGATTCTGCACCTTCTTTTTACTTTCCGGTAGGCGGCAACGACTTCATTCGTCCCATTGCACGAGAATGTGCAGAGCTGCTGCAGGAATTGGGAGTCTCAGCTTGCTATGAGGAAACACCGGGTTATGGGCACGAGTGGGATTTTTGGGATAGAAAACTGAAGGAAGTTATTGAGCAGCGGCTGCCGTTGAGGGACAGAGCCAGCTGCCGGAGAGGACAGTGAATCATGGGACAGCCCTTGCAAAGATGCACGCCGGAAGAAGTCGGCATTCCCAGCAAAACCATGGAAAATCTTCTGGACAAACTGGCGCAGTGTGAAACGGAACCGCATGGTTTGATGGTGATGCGCTATGGAAAAGTGTGCTTCTCCGGTTGGTGGAAGCCGTATGCAGCCAATTTGCTCCATGGCTTGCAGTCTATGACCAAAACCTTTAGCGGAACGGCCATCGGCATGCTGATCACAGAGGAGAAACTGTCGCTGGACACCAGGATCACCACGCTGTTTCCTGAACAAGTTCCAGAAAACCCTTCTGCTCACTTGCTGCGGATGACGGTGCGGGATGTCCTTTGCATGGGAACCGGTATGGAAACGGCGGCTCCCGCTTCAGAACATTGGATCAAGGACTTTTTTCGCACGCCGGTCCCCAATGCGCCGGGTACCGCTTTTTATTACAACAATCCCGGTTCAAATCTGCTGGCGGCAATCGTGAAAAAGGTGAGCGGCCAATCAATGACGGCATATCTGGAAGAACACTTGTTTCCATACATCGGAATCGACAAGGGGGAAATTGCGTGCCTGTCCCTGCCGGACGGCACAGAGATTGGCGGGGGCGGAATGTTTGCCCGCCTGGAGGATTGCATGCGTCTGATGCTGCTGTACATGAACGACGGCGTAGCAGGCGAAAAGAGGCTGCTTTCCCGGGATTGGGTCAAGCTGGCAACGTCCTGCCAGAACGCTGCGCCCAATCCGACCGGCATCTTGGACTGTCGGCAGGGGTATGGGTTTCAGATGTGGCAGTGCAGCTTCCCAGGCGCATACCGGGCCGACGGGGCGCTGGGACAGTATGTCGTCTGCTTCCCGAAACAGGAGCTCATGATCGGGATTTTTGAAACAGCTTCCTATCCCGCAGGGGTACAGCAAGTGCTGGATGCGTTTTACAGCATTGTGCCCTCGATGAAAAGCGATGTGCTGCCTGACAACCCGGCCGATTTTGCCCGTTTGCAGGAGCGTGCAGCAGCGTTGAAGTTGGATGCGCCGTTTGGTGAGCGTAATCACCGGCAGGCCACGGAATTGTCCGGCGGGCGATATAAACTTTCGGAAGGAAAAATGATTTGGATGCCGGCAATCACCTGGCAGTTGATGGGAAAAACGTTGCCCGAGGTGGAATCGCTCGTGCTTCAGAAAAACGAGGACTGGCATCTGACACTGAACACCACGCAAGGCCCGTTTGCCTTCAGACTGCCCGCCGACGGCACCACAGCTGTTGCAGAACTGCCAGGAATGTTTCCCTATGATTTGGCATATGTGCAGGCCTGTGCCTGTGCGGCCAATGAGCTGAAGGTGGAGATACGCTATATCAAAACCTGCTATCATGTGCTGCTTTCGCTGCGAACGGAACAGGATCGATTGTATATCGAAACCCGGATGAAGGATATGCAGCCGGTGCAGGCGAACGCGGTTGCAATGCGTTGTAAAACAGAATGAAAAGAGAGGGAAAGAAATGGGAAAGCCTCTGGAGCGGACATCGCCGGAAAGTGTGGGAATTCCTTCGCACGTGATCGAAGATATGGTGCATGCGCTGGAAAAAAGCGGCGCCCAGATGCATGGGCTGATGATCAGCCGGTACAATCGGGTTTTATTTGAAACCTGGTGGGCCCCCTATGGTCCGCAGATTGTTCACAGCAATCAGTCTTTGGGCAAAACATACATGGGAACGGCTTTGGGAAGAGCTTATACAGAGGGGCTTGTTCGGCTGGAAGAGCGTGTTGTGGATCTTTTTTCGCAGGAAATAGAGGAAAACGGTATAACGCCAGATGTCAACATGAAAAAAATGACGGTTCGGGACCTTCTCTGTATGGGAACGGGCATGACGGAGTGCCCGCATTTGGGCGGCGAAGATTTTGTCCTTGATTTTCTGCGGCATCCGGTTCCGTACAATCCCGGAGAACACTTTTTCTACAATACAAGCGGTTCGTCTTTGTTGGCTGCGATTGTGGAGAAAAAAACCGGACGACCTCTGAAAGAATACATGGCGGAACAGGTGTTTGAGCCGATTGGACTGGACAGCGAACGAATGCGCTGGCTTCGGTTCAAAAACGGTGTTTACGCAGAGCCGGGCGTTATGACTACAACGGAAGACAATTTGCGCTTGGCTATGCTCTATTTGAACGGCGGCGTTTTTGACGGAAAGCGCATACTTGCCCGGGATTGGGTGGAGATGGCAACCACACTGCAAAATCCATCTTCAGAAGATCGGGGAATTGCAGATTGCCAATACGGCTACGGATTCATGATGTGGCAGTGTTCGGTGCCGGGAGTGTACCGGTTTGACGGGGGTTTGGGACAGTACTGCATTGTGTGTCCGGCACAGAAGTTGATTGTCGCCATTCATGAGACGGCAAGCTATCCATGCGGGGTTCAAAAGGTGCTGGACATTGTATATGAGTATCTGTGTCGGAAAAACTGGCCTTCCGCTGTTCCGGAAAATGCTGCGGCGCAGTTGGAGCTGCGCGCTATAGCTGCCAGCCGAAAGCTGCCGATTCCCGCATTGGAAACGTCCGCGTGGAAAGAGATAGAGGGAATGTACCGGCTTGCGGCGGGCGGAGTAGAGCCGTGGCCGGTGATGTTTAAAGAGTTTCAAAACAAAGAACTGCTTGCCCCGCTGGATCGTTGCCGGCTGAAATGGGAGGGCGATGTGCTGGACATGGAGCTGGGCACGGGGGTACATTTCCGCTTTGGATTTGACGGAGATGCCAGGATCAGTGAAACGCTCAGTACAATACCGGAGCTGAATCTCACCTATGGATATGCGCAAAAAGCAACTGCAACCCGGCTGGTCTTGCGGTGCGGATGGCTGCAAAGCTGCTTCTACATGGATTTCATTTTGAAACGAAACAAAGACGGCTTTTCCATGATTTGCGAGCGGCCTTGGATGCAAGACGACGGGCACAAAACCGTACAGCGGGCCGCCTGGGTATACGAGGGAGCGGAAGTATGACGGACATAAGGAAAAAACATTTGCTTTTTGCAACATTGGTCATTGCACTGCCGGTGGCAGGTCAGCGGCTGATCGACATTGCAGTCAATATGGCCGATACGATTATGCTGGGGTATTACGGCGATGTTCCCCTGAGTGCCTCTTCTCTGGCAAATCAGTTTTACAATATCTATTCGTTTTTGTGCATGGGCATCAGCGGCGGCTGCACGGTTCTGGCCAGCCAGTACTGGGGTGCGGGTGACAAGGAAGGTTACCGCAGCGTGATCACGCTGGCGCTGCGCATCAGCAGTTTATCTGCTTTTGTTTTCATGATTGCATCGTTCTTTTTTCCTCAGACGATTATGCAAATGTATTCAAACGATGCCATGGTCATTGAACAGGGCGTCCAATACTTGCGCATCACGACATGGATTTATTTCTTTCACGGGGCTACAACTTGCATGTCGATGCTTCTTCGTTCGGCCAACATGGCCTGGTTGCCGTTTCTCATGTCCTGTGTGTCCCTTGTTACAAACATCGGGTGCAACTGGGTGCTGATTTTCGGAAATCTGGGATTTCCGGAACTGCGAATTCGAGGTGCGGCCCTGGGTACTCTGATTGCTCGCCTGATCGAATTTTTTGTGATTTTCGGATACCTGTTTTTGAAAGATAAGAGCATCGGATATACCCTGGGCGACTTGGCCAAAAAATTGCCGGCCGAACTAAAACGCACATTTGTCAAAGCGGGAACCCCGGTGATCGTAAGCGACACGATGTATGCGTTTGGAAACAGCTTGGTAGCGATGATCGTAGGCAAAATTGGTGTAGAGATGTCGGCGGCGAATTCCATTTGTACCATGGTCATTCAGGTTGCAACGGCGTTTTTATCCGGAATCGGCATGGCCGGAAGCGTGGTTGTGGGACAATCGATCGGGCACGGCGATGTCAAGCGGGCTCAAAAATTGGGAATCACCTACCTGCTTTTGGCGGTGGGAATCGGTATGTTTGGCATTGTAGTGGTGTTGGGTTTGGCGCCGTCCATCATTTCAATGTACAACATTTCGGATTTGACGCGTGAGTATGCGCACCAGCTGATGTATTCGTTTGCGCTTGTTGTGGTATTTCAATCCATTTCTTCCGTATTGGCCAAAGGTGTGCTGCGCGGCGGAGGGGACACGCGCTTTTTGATGGTTGCGGATGTGATCTTTTTGTGGATTGCATCCATTCCACTGGGCTATGCGGCGGGTTTTGTGTGGAAACTATCCCCCTTTTGGATTCAACTTTTTCTGAAAATTGATTTGGTTTTGAAGTCGTTTGTGTGCATAGGGCGTCTGCTGAGCGGCAAGTGGATTAAAAAGCTGACTCGTAAAGGAATAGCGGAAAATTGAGCACAACTTTTACCAACTATAGAAAGGCTGAAGCGATATGACAGAATTATGGAAGCTACCTGCTGTTCCGGAAAATATTCCGCATGGAGATATGCCGGGGGATAAAATTTGTATACAGGAAGAGCATATAAGGAAAGCAGGTACTATTTACCCCCGCCTGCGGCAGGAAATGGAACGTTTGGGTGCGGCGCGCACAGTGGTCGGCGTCTGCGGCGGAAGCGGAGTGGGCAAAAGTGAGATCGCTTCTGTGCTGGCGTACTATTTGAGCGAAAACGGCCTGAATACCTACGTTTTGAGCGGTGACAACTACCCGCACCGAATTCCGGCCGACAACGACAAAGAGCGCATGCGCGTATATCGGCAGGGCGGTCTGAAAGGCCTTGCGGAATACGGCGTGCTGACTTCGGAAATCTCTTCACAACTGAGAACGCTGTGGCAGACAGAAGCGGATTGTGAACCTGCCAATGCGCAGAAATACGAATGGCTTTCACTGTATCAGAAAGCCGGCCGCCAGACGCTTTTTCGTTATTTGGGAACGCCTCATGAAATCAATTTTGGGGAACTTTCTGCCATCCTTTCGCAATTTCATCAGGGAGCGGATCACATTTACTTAAAACGCATGGGCCGTGAAGAAGAAAGCCTGTGGTATGACAAGGTGGATTTTACGCAAACACGGGTGCTGATTGTGGAGTGGACCCACGGAAACAGCGATTTCCTGGACGGGGTGGATATTCCGATTCTGCTGAACAGCACGCCAGCCGAAACTCTGGCGCATCGACGCGCCCGAAACCGCGACGGGAAAACAGACAGTGCTTTTACCACCATGGTGCTGGAACTTGAGCAGAAAAAACTGGAAGCACAGGCGCACAAGGCGAAAATCATTCTTTCCAAGGACGGCACGCTGCTCCGTTATTCCGATTATCGAACCTTGATAGCCAATGAGTAAAGGAGGCGCGAACATGAATAACAGCGCGATGTTGAACGCATACCCGGACAGTCTGGGCGGCAAATTGGCGGATATTGTAGACTTGCTGCGCAGACCCGAGATGCAGGGGACGTTTGGTTCCTTTTACATTCTGCCAAGCCTGTTTCACACGGACCTGGATCGCGGCTTTTCTGTGATCAGTTACGATTTAAACAAGCAGTTCGCCACCCGGCAGGACCTGGATGAACTGAACCGGATGGGACTTGATTTGAAGCTGGACTTTGTGCTGAATCACCTGTCTGTGCTGTCTCCCCAGTTTCAAGACATTCTGGAAAAGGGAGAACAGTCCGCTTACCGTGATTTCTTTGTGGACTGGAACAAATTCTGGCAGGGAAAGGGAGAAATGACCTCGTATGGATACATTCAGCCCGATGAGCAATATCTGCGGGATATGTTTTTCCGCAAGCCGGGCTTGCCCATTCTCATGGTGCGCTTCCCCGATGGCCGGGAAGTGCCTTACTGGAATACTTTCTATCAGGACGTCCGCTACGACCTGCCGGACGAGCAGGATTTGATGCGCGCAATGAACTTGCAGTATGGCCAGGCGGCGGAATTGGTTGCGCGGATTCGGCATGCCGTGGATAGCCGGATGCCTTTGAATGAAATGGATTTTTCCGGGTTTGAAGCGTACAAGGAGCAGGTTCTGGACTTTTTGGAAGGCCGCCGGAAATATTTGGGGCAGATGGACGTAAATGTTCGGTCGCCTGCTGTTTGGGCGTACTATGAAGAAACGCTGGACAAATTGCGCGGATATGGCGCTGCCATTGTGCGGTTGGATGCGTTTGGCTATGCGTCCAAAATACCCGGGCATAAAAACTTTATGAACGAGCCTGAAACCTGGGATATTTTAAACCGGCTGAAGCAGATGGCGCAGGCTCGCGGATTGACACTGCTTCCGGAAATTCACGCGGCTTACGGCGATGGCCAGCACCGGCTGCTTGCTGACAAAGGTTTTATGGTATACGATTTCTTCCTGCCGGGGCTGCTGATCGACGCATTGGAAAATCATGAAGGCGGCTATCTGGTCCGCTGGGCCATGGAGCAAAGGGAAGCAGGCATTTGCTGCGTGAATATGCTGGGCTGCCACGACGGTATACCGCTTTTGGATTTAAAAGGGCTGGTGCCGGACGAGCGCATTCAAAATCTGATTGATTTGATTGTGGGCAGGGGCGGATTAATCAAAAATCTGCACGGTCAGACGAACCTGTACTATCAGGTCAATGCAACGTATTACAGCGCGTTGGGCGCAGATGACCGCAAAATGCTTTTGGCGCGGGCATTGCAGTTGTTTATGCCGGGAAAACCGCAAGTCTGGTACCTGGATTTGTTTGCGGGTGAAAATGATTTGGAAGCGGTCAGAAAGAGTGGACCGGCAGGGCACAAGGAAATCAACCGCACAAATTTGACAAAGGAAATGCTGGAAGAACGCTTGAACCTTCCGGTCGTTCAAAAGCAGCTGATGCTTCTGAAAATGTACAATAAATGCGAGGCGTTTGCCTTTGACGCGGATTTTGAAATGAAAGAGGAGCAGCCCCATTGTCTGTTAATAAAATGGAGCAAAAACGGAAAATGTGCAAGCTTAAAGGCAGATTTGCGCACATATGCGTTTGAAGTGGAAATGGATATGGAAAACAGCCGTTTCCATTACGCCCAGGAAGCTTGACGAAACAACAAGAAAAGAAGAATCTCAAAATAAAGAGCCCGCCCTTTCTTTTGATCGAGAAAGGGCGGGCTCTTTATACGTTGCGAGCGATGGCTTTTGCATAACCCCGGACAAGTCTTTCTGTGTGATATATTCAGAGAGGCATGGAAGTTTCTCGGCACTTCTGCGGAGGCAAAGCAACGCATATGCGTCCGATGCAGATGTATAGAAATCTATTACAGTTAAAAAATAACGCGCCGAAAAATTCGGCGCGTTATTTTGTGTAATATTACGGACGGTAACATGTACATGCGTACTTCAAATGTTTTCTGCAATTTTGATTTCAATATTTGAAAAGAAGTATTCTTTGCTTGGGTTGGTATTGAGTGCAACAGCGTCAAACAAAATGTCCAAAGGTTTGCTGCCCTGATACATCGGCTGCTGATCAATTGCCGCATAAACGATACCTTTCTGAAGCAATGCACGCGTTTCGGGTAAACAGTCATAACAAATAATAATGGGGTTGCGCTTCGAAGAGACCGCGGCATGACAAGCGCCATGAACACCTGCGGAAACTAAAAACAGAGAATCGATTTCTGGATACGTTTCCAAGATGGTTTTGGTGACGCTGTAGCTTTCAATGTCATCATCGTTGTTTTTGACAGCGGTAATCACCTTTATATCAGGACAGGATGCAATGCGATCCTGAAATCCGGCAATACGTTGAGAATGACATAAAACGGAATCAGAACCGTAAACAATTCCCACGTTGGCGTGCCCTTGAGAGAAAAGCGCTAAAAGACCGCCTGCGGTTTCTCCGCACTTGTAATAGTTGCTTCCTACATAAGCCAGTCGGCCGGAGTTTTCAATATCGGAGTTCGATGTCACAATCGCGATTCCACGGTCCGTCAATTCTCTGAGTCTCTGAGCAATGGCGGGATGGTTGATGGGGGTGATGGCGATACCTGAAACACCGTGCTCTACAAGACGGTCAAGAGCTTGAAGTTGCTGCTGATAATCTGACAGATTGGAAAAAACAATTTCAACTGTTATCCCATATTCTTCCAGCTCAAGAGCTTTCTTTTTAATCCCTTTTTCAACTTCATTGAAAAAGGGATTGCTGCCGGATTGCGCAGAGATTACGTATCCAAATTTCAAATTTTTTTTCTTTATGGCCAGGTTTTGCCCCGCTTTGCTGGGGGAGTAGTTCAGAGCCGTAAGAATTTTACGTACACGCACCTCTGTTTCCGGATTAACTCCGCTGCGGTTATTCAGTACACGATCCACAGTTCCTCGAGACACACCCGCCAAATCAGCGATTTGCTTTATAGTAACCATGTTTTTTCTTCTGAAAACTCCTTTCTGATTAAGCAATCCATGTGTGTTGGTGGTGCCGAGATGTTGCTCGAGCACATAGAAAAATTTGGTATAATACACTGTTATAATAACACATAAAAAGTAAAAAGGGAACAAGCTTTTTCGAAAGGGCAATAAGGGCGATTTGATTTGGAAATACCTATAAAACACAAAGAGCAAATTTGTGCAAACAACTGATTTTGGATTAGCTGAAAGCACAAAGCATTGACAAATATAGTGCCTTGACGTATTTTAAAATTAATCATTGTCGTGCCCGAGCACGAAACAGAGAAGGAAAAATAAAAAAGCGCTTGCGGTGCAGTTTTTACAATGATGGGTATTGGAACGACTTACGGACGAAAAGATTCAGAGAAATGCGTAAGCAAGAGGATTAAATCAAAGTAATACAGCATCGGAGGAGGCACGTAATGAAAGAAAATTTGCTGGAAGTTTGCGGGCTAAAAACCTATTTTCGACAGGAAGATAGAATTTTTAAGGCAGTAGATGGTGTGGATTTTACCGTGCGTGCGGGTGAGATTCTGGGAATTGTGGGAGAATCAGGCTGTGGTAAAAGCGTGACATCATTGTCCATCATGCGGTTGTTGGGAGAGAAGGGGTACATTGTAGGAGGCAAAATTCTTCTGGATGGAACCAATCTATTAGAGTTGAGCGAAGCTGAAATGACTCAAGTGCGCGGGCACAAAATAGCGATGATTTTTCAAGATCCGATGGTCTCGCTGAATCCGGTTTATTCTGTTGGAGACCAGATCGCAGAGGCTATACGCGCACATACAAAAGTAAGCAAGAAAGAGGCTTATGAGCGTGCACTGGAAATGCTGAAAAAGGTTGGCATTCCTTCGCCGGAACAGCGCTTGAAAGAGTATCCTCACCAGTTGTCAGGCGGTATGCGCCAGCGCGTGATGATTGCAATGGCGCTGAGTCTGAACCCCCGATTGTTGATTGCTGATGAGCCGACGACGGCACTGGATGTAACAATTCAAGCGCAGATCCTTCAGTTGCTGCGTGATTTGAACCGGGATCTGGGAATGTCAATTATGCTTATCACTCACGATTTAGGGGTGATTGCAGAGATTTGTGACCGTGTGGTTGTGATGTATGCCGGAAAGGTCATGGAATCTGCAGATGTAAAAACGCTGTTCCGAAAACCGCTTCACCCTTATACCAACGGATTGCTACAGGCGATTCCATCGGGAAACAAATGCGTCGATGGCAAAGAACTGTTTACCATTCCGGGTATGGTTCCCAGTCCGGATAAATTCCCTGAAGGCTGCCGCTTTGCAGACCGGTGCCCACATGCGAACGAGCAGTGCCGAGCTGCTCAGCCGGAGCTGAAAGATATGGGAGAAAATCATTTGGTTGCTTGCACGCGTTTGAATCAATCGGAAACTCTTGCATGAGATCAGGAGGAAATGGCCTTGAATAATGACAGTAAAGTATTGCTTCGCACAGAAGGTCTGAAGAAATATTATCCGGCAAAGGAGCAACTTTCAAAGCGCTTGATCGGCTATGTGAAAGCAGTAGACGATGTGAATTTTTCGATCCGGGAGGGCGAAGTCCTCGCGCTGGTGGGGGAATCTGGTTGCGGAAAATCCACCACGGGCTATTTGATTATGCGGTTGGAAAGTCCAACATCCGGAAAAATTTTCTTCAATGACGAAAACATTTTGGAATTGGATAAGAGACAAACTCGAAAAATGCGTTGCCAGATTCAAATGGTTTTTCAGGACTCGCATTCATCGCTGAATCCTCATATGTTGATCCGCGAGATCATTGAGGAGCCATTGGTCATTCATCACATGCCGAAAGCCGAACGCAAGAAGCGTGTGGATGAACTTTTGAAAATGGTAGGTCTGTCACAGGAACACGCGGAGCGGTATCCGCATGAATTATCCGGTGGGCAACGGCAACGCGTAGGTATTGCAAGAGCACTGGCTTTGAATCCCAAATTGATCATTGCGGACGAACCGGTTTCGGCGCTGGATGTTTCTGTTCAGGCGCAGATCATCAATCTTTTGGTGAAATTGCAGCGAGAACTGAATTTGAGTTACTTGTTCATTACGCACGATTTAAGTGTAGCGCGGTACATAAGCAACCGAATTGCAGTGATGTATTTGGGAGAAATCATTGAGATTGGAGATAAAGAGGAAATCTTCACTAATCCCAAACATCCGTATACAAAAGCGCTGCTGGAAGCGGTGCCGTCAACTGATCCTGAGAGGGTACAGAAAAATCCGGTACAAATTTCTGATTTGCCGAGTCCTTTGGCACCTCCTTCAGGGTGCCACTATCATACGCGGTGTGCGATGGCAATGAAGTGCTGTGCAACGGAAAAACCCGCACCTGTTAAAATTTCTGAGGATCATCAGGTGTGCTGCCATTTGTATTTAGCGGCAAAGGAACAATAAATTTTCTGCTTGCGCAGAAAAATAAATATGAAAAGGAGAAAAGTCAATGAAAAAGTTAAGCCGAATAATCTCTCTCACGTTGGCTTTGGCCATGGTATTGGGGCTGGCAGCATGCGGCGGTAGTTCAGAGTCAACCGCATCATCCACGTCCTCCGCTTCTGCAGCAGGTACCAAAGTTGAAGACGTTCCCTATTTGGCAGAAAAAATTTCAGCAGGTGAACTGCCGTCCAAAGAGGAACGTTTGCCGCAAGAGCCCTTGGTTGTGGAAGTAGATGAAATTGGAACGTATGGCGGAAATATTAACCGTGCTTACACGGGCGCTTCCGATTTCAGAAATTTGCTGTATGCGGGCTGTGTGTGGGAGCCGCTGGTGAGCTTAGACTCGGAGGGCGGTGCTCATCCGAATCTGCTGGAAAGTTGGGAATATTCCGGAGAAGATTCAACGACCTTGACGTTGAAACTTCGCGAGGGAATCAAATGGTCAGATGGCGTTCCCTTTACATCCGAGGACATCGCCTATTTTATGGACCTTTATATGACAGGCGAAGTATCCATTGAAGCCAATGGTCAGCAGACATATGTAGAGGAAGTAGAGGTCATCGATGACTATACGGTCAACTTGTACTTGTCTTCCTATTACAATCTGGTTGACGGCGCAACGTATGAACCGATCTATGGGCCGGCGCACTACCTTAAACAGTTTGATCCCCGTGAGGATCCCTCCAAGACATGGGCTGATATGAACAATGCGCTGTGCAATACCACAATCTCCAGCGCGATTGTAGACCTGCCGGTCCTGACCCCGTGGAAGGTGACTTCCTACACGGAAAATGGTCTGATGATTGCGGAGAGAAACCCGTACTACTTTAAGGTTGATCAGGAGGGTAACCAGCTTCCGTACATTGATACGGTCACATTCCAGTATGTGGCGGACGCAGGCAGCATATCTGCAATGGCGGTGAATGGCGAAATTGACTTCCAGTCCCGTTCACTTTCCTTCTCGGACTATGCGTACTACAAACAGAACGAAGCCGCTGGCGGTTACGTTGTAAAGGCGCTGACGTCCTCCAGCCTGGGCTGCTGCATGCGCTTGAATTACGCGGTAGAGGATGAGAATCTTCGTGAACTGTATCGGAATCTGGATTTCCGTATTGCACTGTCCGAGGCGATTGACCGCAACTCGATCAACGATGCGGTATTCTTTGGCCTGGCAGAACCCTGGGGTGATTATCCGATCGAGTCTTCCCAGTACTTTGAAGATGAAAGCTACGCAAAGATGTATACAGAATACAATCCGGAAGATGCCAAAGCAAAGCTGGAAGCACTTGGTATCAAGGATAATGATGGAGACGGTTTTGTAGAATACAATGGCCAAAAAATTACAATGGTCATCGACGGCGAGAATGGCAATGGCACGGGCCCGCTGGAAGTTGTGGAGATGGTCGCAGGCTATTGGCGTGATCTGGGAATCGATGTAATTGTGAACATTGTGGATCGGTCTTTGTTGCTTTCCAGCTGGGAAGAAAATACACATTCTGTGTTGGCCTGGATGCTGGGCGGTGCATGTGACCCTGTAATTCACAACTATGCGTGGGCAGCTTTGTCTCCCTCGAACTATTACTGGCACAATTCCGGTGTTCCCATGCAGCTGTGGTGGGAGACGGATGGTGCAGAAGGTGTTGAACCGCCGGAATTCGTCAAGGAACTGAATACAGCTATGGAAAAAGCCATTGCTGCAGTGGACGAGGAAGAACGTTTGGCGGCCGGCCAGGAGGCATGCCGAATTACGGCTGAAAACCTGTATGTCATTCCGACAACGACTTCGGTAGAGTTGTGCATTGTCAACGACGATTTGAAAAACGTGCCCGAAGAGTGGGTTTCCGGCAACGAATATTTAGGCGAGCGTGTTTCTGAACCTTGGACGTTTTTTTATGGAGCATAATTAGCAATGCCGGGGAGTGACGAAAGTCACTTCCCGGAAAATGTGTCTGTGGTTATCTGACAACTTTTGAAAAAGAAAGAGGAATGCACAGAGAAACACAGGAGGGATGAGTAGGTGTTTCGTTACGTTTTAAGGCGGCTGGGGATCGCGTTAATTACATATTTTTTGGCGACAATCCTGATTTTTTGTATTATTCAGCTGCCGCCGGGAGACTTTGTAGACTATATGATTAGTCAAATGAGCAACGTCGCAAGCGAAGGAAGTATGGTGGATTCGCTGAGGTCTCAATATGGCCTGGATCAGCCTATGATTATCCAGTATTTCAAATGGGTGTTTGGAATCGTAAAAGGTGACTTCGGATTTTCGTTCCTGTACAATACACCGGTTCTTCAGCTGTTAAAAAGTGAGATTCTGTGGACATTGGTGATTACGGGCGTTTCTTTTGCCATCGCTTGGGGAATTGGAATTCTGATCGGCGTTTTTTCTGCTACGCACAAGTACTCGCTGCTGGACAACGTGTTCACCTTCCTGGGTGTGGCGGGGCTCTCGATTCCTCCGTTCTTTGTTGCAATTCTTTTGATCTACTGGTCTATTACAAGTGGTTATGGGATCTCAGGTGGCCTGTTCTCCAATGAATTTGCGAATGCAGCTTGGAGCTTGGCAAAATTTCAAGACCTTCTCAGGCATATCTGGATCCCCATTTTGGCAGTTATCATTTCGAACATCACAGAAGTTATGCGTGTGACACGAACCAGCATGATTGAGGTAATGGCGCAGCCCTATATTGTCACGGCTCGTGCAAAAGGTTTGCGCGAATCTCAAGTGATCCGTCGGCATGCAATGCGCTTGGCCATGAACCCGCTGATCAGTATGGCCGGCCTGATGGCGCCGAAACTTCTTAACGGCATTATCATGACTGCCATTGTATTAAATCTGCCGGTGATGGGGCCGACGTTCATTCGTGCGTTAAAGTCACAGGATGTTTATCTTGCGGGTGCTTATTTGATCCTTATGGTGATTTTCCTCATTATAGGAAACTTGCTGGCTGACATCGCTTTGGCATGGTCGGATCCTCGTATCCGTCTGACGAGTGACTAAGGAGGAATGACCGATGTGGCATCGTTTTGTAAAATCCAAAATAGGTGTGGCAGGATTGATTCTGTTCGCACTCATTTTGCTGCTGTGTTTGTTTGCCGAGTTTTTCGCGCCATACGGCCAGGCGGAAATGACTGCTGATCATTACAAGCCGCCTCAGAAAGTTCACATTTTTGACGAAGAGGGAAATCTTCATGCGCCGTTTGTGTATAAAATGACATCGAGCTTTGATTTTGATACCGGCTTGACCGTGTGGGAAGAAGACACATCTACCCGTTATCCGATAAAGTTTTTCGTAAAGGGGAGCGAGTACAGAATATTCGGTATTCGTTTCGACAGACACTTTTTCGGTGCGCCGGGAACCGACTTTGCTTTGTTTGGTACGAATTCATCCGGACAGGACGTATTCTCGCGGATTTTATACGGCGGGCGCGTCTCCTTGATGATCGCGGGAATTACGACAATTATCACTCTGATTCTAGGTGCAGTAATTGGAATGCTTTCCGGCTATTTCAAAGGGATCGTCGATTTGGTTCTTCAGCGTATAATCGAGTTGTTTGTCATTGTTCCCAGCATTCCGCTTGCTTTGGCGATGGCGGCGTTCCTGCCGTCCGATACAAACGCAAACATATTGATCTTGTGCATCTCAGCTGTTTTGGCATTCAGCACTTGGGGCAATATCGCGCGTCAGGTGCGTGGAAAGACGCTCAGCATCCGTGAAAGTGTTCATGTGCGTGCAGCCATTTCCCTGGGAGCGTCCACACCGCGGATTCTGTTTCGGCATATTTTGCCCTCCTTGTACAACCATCTGATCGTGTTGGCAACATTGACAGTGCCCACCACGATCATTGCGGAATCCGGTCTGAGCTATCTGGGATTCGGTGTTCGGTCGCCATATACCAGCTGGGGAAAACTATTGGGAGAGGCACAAAAATTTAGTGAAATATCGCTGAATCCATGGATTTTAATCCCAGGTATTGCGATCATTGTGGTTGTGATTTCGTTGAACTTCATCGGAGATGCTCTGCGTGATGCAGTGGATCCGTATATGCGGTAAAAGGAGGCTGACGATGAATACTTTATTGAATCAGTCTCCCGATTGCGGTCAAGAGTTTCACAATGCGTTGAACACTTTTTTTCAGTTGCAGAAGGTGAATTCTTTTGATCCGGAAAAGGGTGAGGGGACACTTTTTTGGCAACGGCATGGGCTGAAAACACGAATGTCCTTTAATCAGATGTCGCTCCCATACGAGCGAGTAGCCGCCTGGGAGTTCCCTGCTGAGTATGGTGAGGATAAAACGCTTCCCTTTGATTTGAGCTTTTACGGGGACAGAATCATCCGTCTTCGGATCAGTGGCAGAGATGCTCTTCCACCAAGAAATGCCGGGTCGGAGATTTTGGAGCATCTTCCAAAAGAAACTGGGAGCGGCACGTGTCAACAGACGGAGAGGCAGTATTGCTACAAGGGCAAATACGGCAGTGTTACGATTCAAAAGGATCCCTTTGAGTTTGAACTGCAGGATGCAGATGGTAAAACGCTCACACATTTTGTAATGCTGCACAATCAGCAGGGTCTGGTCAATGATACACCGGTTCCCACGTCGATCGTTCGGAAGGCGGATGATCTTCGGCGCATGCTGTCGATTACACTGTCGATGGAGCCGGGCGAACGTTTTGTAGGGTGCGGCGAGTCGTTTACAAAGGTGGATAAGCGCGGCCAGAAACTAAATATGTGGTCCTGCGATCCCAAGGGAGTAATGGGGCGGGAGATGTACAAGCCCGTTCCGTTTTTTATCAGCAGCCGTGGATATGGCTTGTTTGTGCACAATTCAACACCCGGTACATTCGATTTTGGATCAAATTACGATGGCGCGCTGAATGTCTTTTTGGACGCTGAAACGGCGGATTTATTTTTCTTCATCGGTACACCGCGCGAAATCTTGGACAGCTACACCATGCTGACCGGAAAGAGTCCGCTTCCACCGTTGTGGTCCTTTGGCCTTTGGATGAGCCGGTGTTCTTACCGGACCCAGGAGGAGGTTCTGGAAGTTGCCGAAAAAATGCGTCAGCAGAAAGTACCTTGCGATGTGATTCACATCGATACTGGATGGTTTGAGACAAACTGGCGCTGTGACTTTCGGTTTTCACCCAGTCGTTTTCCGCAGGCCGAAGAGATGCTTCAGAAGCTGAAAAATCAGAATTACCATGTTAGTTTGTGGATGTTGCCCTACTTCAACCCCAACAATGATCTGTATCAAACTTTGATTGAAAAAGGATATGCGGTTCGAGGAATAGAAGGTTCTCTGCCTACGGAAGACGCTGTGGTGGATTTCTCCAATCAGCAGGCAGTCGATTGGTTTAGACAGCAATTAAAACCTTTGTTTGACATGGGCGTTTCTGCTCTGAAAACTGATTTTGGAGAAGGTGCCCCAGCAAAAGGCCTGTATGCGTCTGGCGCCAGTGGTAAAACCGAACATAATCTTTATCCGGTCCGCTATCAAAAGGCAATTTATGATATTACTAAGGAAATGCGGGGCGAAGGCCTGATTTGGGCAAGAGCCGGTTGGGCGGGTGCGCAGAGGTATCCTGTTCACTGGGGCGGAGATTCCGAGTCCACAAACGGAGGACTGGCCGCGTCCATTCGCGGCGGAATCTCGTTGGGAGCTTCCGGTTTCACCTATTGGAGCCATGATATCGGAGGCTTCTGCAAGACCTGCCCGGAAGAGCTGTATTTGCGGTGGTTGGCATTTGGAGCATTTAGTTCGCATGCCAGATGTCATGGGCAAACTCCAAAGGAACCGTGGACAATGAGCCCTGCAGGACAGGAGATGTTCCGAAAGATTGTAGAGGCACGTTACAAATTGTTGCCATATATTTACACACAGGCGGCCATTGCTTCTGAACGTGGTCTTCCGCTGCTTCGCGGAATGTTTATCGACTATCCGGAAGATCCCTTGGCGTGGACTGTGGAGGATGCGTACTTGTTCGGAGATGATATGCTGGTCGCACCGCTGCTGTCGGATTCAAACACACGAAATGTGTATCTTCCGCGGGGAGAATGGGTAGATTACCAGACCGGAATTGATTACGATGGCGGGAAAATGTATTCGATTCAGACAACAAACCTGCCCATTTTGTTGTTTGTGAAAAAGACCGCCGCGATCCCTCTCAGCCCGGTCGTTCAGTGTACAGAAGAGCTGGACTGGAGCAAGGTGTATTTCCAGACTTTCTCTGATGACAAAAAGGCAGAGGGGCGCGTCCTTCTGCCGGATGGTTCTTTCCAAGCGTACAAAACATGCTGAGCTCGCTCTGAACTTGTTCAGAGACGGGTAGATGGGAGAATTACGAATGAAAATTAACGATTATACAAAATTTTGGGAAGAAAATGAAGCGGCGTTTCGTTTTGATGGATCATCGAATCGCATTCCGGTAGACTTATTTCTCAATGGCGATTGGATTTGTGACTACATGAAGGCGGATTGTCCGCGCTACTATACGGATTACGATTATCAAAAAGAAATTCGCGAAGCATGCAATCGGGTTACGATGAAAGAACTGGGGCACCACATTAAACCGAGCATTGACTTCGGGGTAGTGCAAGATGCTTCTATTTATGGCGGAACCTTTCACTGTGCAGAAAAGGCAACGCCGGTTTTGAGCCCCGTTGTGAATGATCCGGAAGACGTTCAGCAGCTTGTTCACAAAATGAAAACGGTCGATATACTGCAGGCGGGATTGGTACCCACGTATCTGAATTGGAGGGACCGTATTTTCCAGGATTACGGAATAGAACTTACTTACGGGAACGCGATCAAAGGCTGTGCCACCACTCTGGGGCAAATTTGCGGTATAACCAATTTCTGTACGTGGATTTTAACCGATCCGGATGAAATCAAACGGTTAGTCGATTGTTGGCTGGAAACAACGGTCCGATACATTGATGTTATGCGAGCGGAAACAGGTTATGTACCAGGGCCGGTTAACAAGTTTTCTTTTATGAGTGACGTGGCAGGTTTGCTGTCTGGAGAACTGTACGACGAGTTCATCAAAGATGCGGAGAGAGAAATCTACCGCCGTTACGCAGGCGGCAGCAATGACCGACGGTATTATCATGCAGATTATCATTTAATGCATATTTTGCCATTGTTGCGTGAAATAGGCGTTAATGAGGTCAATATTGATCCCTATGTTGATTGCAGTGCGATCCTTGCAATACATCCGAATGTTTTGATTTGGGGGCAGATTCCTCCTTCGCAGACGCTGTTGTACGGAAAACCGGAAGACGTGCGTGCGTGCGTAAAAAGAGATGTAGAACAGGCCGGAAAAACGAAGCAGTTGATCATTGGACCTGCCGGCAGCATCAACCCGGGAACATCGTTCGAGAATCTGCGGGCGATGTGTGAAGCGGCTGAGGAATTTTCGCATATTTATTGATGCAAGAGAGGAGTATGGATTGTGAACACATACATTGAAACGCGCGCAATCGAAATTCATGACACGCAAACGATGTGGAATCCCCAAAAAATGAAAAAAATTGTGGACTTTATGGTGCGATACCACATGAATACCCTGATTCTTCACGAAAATGATATTGTGGACAAGGTTGTTTTTCCAGCCATGCTTTATACGTCTGAAAAAACAGATGGAAACATTTATGGTATCTATCAAAAAATTTATGAAAAGATTTACGAGATGACACCGAGTCCCTTTGTTTTCTGCGACGAAAAAGGTATTTTTGTAGAGCTGCTGCGCAAAATCATCCGGGATGCCACCAGCAGGGGAATCCGCGTGTTCTTGCAGACAAAAGAATTGTGGCATTCGGATTTACTCTACCACTCCCCGGTTGCGCACGACGGCATTTTGTGCCCGACGGATCCTTTCTGGTGGGAGTCTTATCTGCCCGCAAAATATACGGAGCTGTTTGAGACATTCCCTGAACTCAGCGGAATCGTGACTTCGACCGGAACGCGGGAGAGCAGAACCTCTCTGGCGCATGGAAGGTGCAAATGTGAACGGTGCCAAAAGGCCGACCTGCACGAGTGGCAGAAGAAAATTATTATGGCGATTTACGGCCCGATCAAAAAATATGAAAAGCAGCTGGTTGTAAGAGATTTTACTTACTATGCCAGTGAGCAGGAAGGTCTGCGGGCCGGTGTTTTGGAATTGCCGGACGACGTTGTAGTCTCTATCAAAAATACGCCGCAGGATTTTTATCCTACGTTCCCTGATAACAAATTGATTGGTCACGTTGATCCTCATGAGCAGTGGATCGAGTACGAAGTCATGGGCGAATATTTCGGGTTCGGCGTGCTTCCTTGCTCTTTGATCGAAGATATCCGCCATCGGATAAAATATGCGCTGGCACATGGAGCAAAAGGTTTTACTGCGCGCGTGGATTGGGAGGCGCTTCCGAATCATTCGGTGTTTGATACAATTAATGCGCTGAATGTTTATGCGTGTGCAATGCTTTCCCTGGATTCGGATTTACCTGCCAAGGATCTTTATGAAGCGTGGCTGTCTGATTACGAGTTGTTCGCTCCGGGTCTGACGAAGCAGGAAAAGCGGGACTGCATTGAGAAGCTTGCAAGCTGTGTAGAGTCCAGTTGGGATGTGATTCGTCAGTCCTGCTACATCAACGGATACCTGTTCAGCTCAAACAGTAAAATTCCGGCGGATATCCGGCATGGCATGTTCTTGGCTAGGGAGCATCATGGAATGCAGAAATGGTTCCCGGAGAGAGAACATGACTTTGATATGACCAAAGAAAATATCCAGAATTTTGTGGAAGAGAAGGAGGCTGCGGTGCGCCTTGCGGATTCCTTGTATGCGCAGATTCGCCATGAAAATCCGGGCTTGCGTGAGGATTATTACGAACAGTTGGTTCGTCAGTTTGAGCTGACAGTTCTGTACACGGAACAGTTCCGATGCGTAGCTCTGGTCTTTTTGAATGCGGTCGGCAAAGAAGCACTCAATGACAAAGCGGGTGCTTTTGAGGCTCTGCATTTGCTGACGGTGTTTGAAAAACGTCTGAAAGAATATCGGTTCCCTGTGTTTGATTATCCTGCCTCTGTGTTGTTGTCTTATGAAAAATTGCACTATTTCCGTTTGGATGCGGAGCGAGTTTTGAAAGAGTTGTATGCATGACACGAACGGTGGCAAAGCGCTGAAAGGAAGCACATTTTTCGCGTTTGAATTGCGTCTTTGATACATTGGGGTTTCCATGAGGCGGGGCCGTCGAAGATTCATCTCATCGACGGCCCCGTTCTCCAATGTGAAATTTGGTATGTACGGGAGAGAGAAATGAAACGCATTTTGTGTTATGGAGATTCCAATACGTGGGGATTTGTACCCTCGCTGACCGGCGATGACCGTTGGCCAGAGGATGTCCGGTGGACGGGCGTCTGCCAGAAGAAACTTGGGGCGGATTATCGGATTCTGGAGGATGGGCTGAATGGTCGAACAACTGTGTGGGACGACTTCGAAGGACCATGGCGAAATGGAAAAGATGCCTTGGGGTATACGCTGCTTTCGCAGAAACCGATTGATTTGTTTGTGCTAAGCTTGGGCGTCAATGATTTGAAATTTGTGGATGCCATAACTGCAGGAGAAGGAACAAAAAAATTACTGCAGATGATTCTGGATGCAGATGCGGTTTTTAATGGACAGCGCACTGGTATTTTTCGACATGCACCCAAGATTCTTGTGCTTGGCCTTGTCCAATTACACCCGGATATCATCAAAATACAGCCCGATACAGCTTTCTGTGAAAAGTATAAAGAATCTTTGCGGCTTGAAAGAGAGCAGCAAAAGGTTGCGATGGAGCTGGGATTGCCGTTTTTGCCAATGTCCAGATGGGCGTGTGCCTCTCCAATAGACGGGGTACATATGGATGCAGAAAATCATTATAAATACGGTAATGTTGTGGCAGAAAAAATACGGGAAATTTTTAAAGACAAAGAGAAAAACAATGTGTCTGACCCCAATCTATAAATGGGGGTAGGTGAACGGCGCAAAAATGTCGAGGATAAGACATTGGCAAAAACGGAGTTTGAGCCGCATCGCCGCTGAAGTAGCCTTTTGGGCAAAGTGGAAAATCTTTTTTGCCTAAGACGAAGTAAAAAATGCGAATAACACCAATAGTTTGGCGCAGTTGCTTTTACGACTGGTAAAATTAGTGGAATTGCACAGAATAAATAAATTTATAATAGAAAGCGCAACAAAAACATGGAAAAATGCTTGACAGGAAAAGGAAACGTATTATACAAAATGTAGGATGTTTGATTTGATGATGGCGAGATTAGTGCCGCTGCTCGATTTGATTATCTGTTCCACCAATATATGGCAAAATGCACGCGGAATCGTTTGATGGAACGAATGGTATTGGGCGTGTATAATCTGTTTGAACGCTCTATTGAGAGTTCGCACAGAAGAAAAAAGCTAATCCGGAAGTGGAGTTGTACAACAGCACCCCAGTACGGTTTTTGTCTGTGGCTGTTTAGCGGGCAGAAAGTGACTTGCCGGAGAGAGGAACCCTACAACCCGGTGTGCGAAAAATGGGTGAAAGGCACGGATACACTGCTGTGCGAGGCATTTTGCCTGTACGAGGACCGGGAGAGGTTTAAACCCTATGAAAAACACCACAGCACGGTGAGGGATGCGTGCGTTTTGGCGGAACAGATGAAGATCCCGAGACTGGTTTTGTGGCACACCGAGGATGCGAATTATTCGGTGCGGCAGGAAAAATATCTTGCGGAAGGGCAGCAGTACTATCAGGGAAAACTGTATGTTCCGTACGATTTGGATATATTGCCGCTGAATGAGTGAACCGATACGTCAGTTAGCAGATCCGATTCATTTCCTTCATGTCGTAATACTTGGCATCTTTTTTTGTTAAGACATGCCACGATAAGTGGACAGATTCCCAAAAGGAATCTGTCCACTTTTTTATATCTAAAAAGAACGAAAAGCTGCAGGTCTTCCTGTGGCTTTTCGTATTACAATGAGCGGGACAATTTTTGAGCCGCGCAACAAAAAACGGAACCCCCTGCCGCAAAAGGGGGTTCCGTTGTCCGTTGGAACGGGATTATTGTTTTGCCCGGTTGGCTTTCAACTGTGCGGTAATGTTCTCCAGGTAGTTGCCTTCCAGCTTGTAGCCGCGGACGTAAATCACAAACGCCAGCACGGTGATGATCGAGGGAACGACGCCCATCAGGATGCGCATGCCCAGGATGGTGGTCTCGGTCTGAGCGACGTTCTCCACATAACCCGAGATGGTCAGGCCCACGCCGATGAGCCAGCCGGCCACGGCGGAAGCCGTTTTCACCAGCAGCGTCTGGAACGAGGCCACGATGCTCTCGTTGCGGGTGCCCAGTTTTACCTCACCATAGTCGATGACGTCGGCCAACATTACGGTGGTGGCACCCAGCGTCAGGCCGGAACCGAACTTATAGAACAGGCCGCAGATGATGATCACCGGGATGTTGGAAGGGATCACTGCGCCTGCAACCAGCAGCGAGATCAGGCCGATGGCCGGGGTGAAGCTGGCCAGGGCGAACACTGCCTTTTTGGACAGAAAACGGGACAGGACAGGGAACAGGAACAGCGCACCCATCTCGGCAACGGAGGCCGCGGTGGTGAAATAGGGGAACAAGCCCTCGTTTTGGGTCACGTATTTGAAATAGTACAGCGCCATGCCGCCGGCCAGCTGCACCACCAGGTTGTAGGCCAGCACCACGCCGATGTAGACTTTCAGCTGATCGTTGCCGGTGATCACATGGATGGCTTCCTTCAGAGTGGTGCGCTTTGCCTTCTGCTGCGAGGCGGCATCCAGGCAGCTGCGGTCCCGGGAGAAGATCACGGTGACCAGGATGGTGGCCACGAAGATCACCGCCACCACAATGGACGAGGAAGCATAACCCTTGGCCTCGTTGCCGTTGCCCAGGTAGTTGATGAGCGCCAGTCCGAACGCACCCACCAGCAGCCATGCGGAGCTGGCGAAGATGCGGGGAATGACGGACATGGTGTCGCGCTCTTCTTTCGTGGAGGACATGGACGGAAGCATGGACCAGTAGGGAATGTCCATGACGGTGTAGGTCATGCCCCAGAGGATGTACATGACGGAATAGAAAGCGTACAGGCTGAAGCCTTCCAGATCCGGTCCCCAGAACAGGAGAACCAGAATCACTGCGTTGAGCAGCGTGCCGATGAGAATCCACGGGCGGAACTTACCTCAGCGGGTACGGGTGTTGTCCACCACGAAGCCCATCATGGGATCGTTGACGGCGTCCCACACCCGGGCCACCAGGAACAGGTTGCCCACAAACAACGGGGCCAGGCCCACGGTGTCGGTCAAATAAATCATCAGGTAGGTGCTGATCATGGCGTAGCACAAGTCCTTGCCCAGTGCGCCCACGCCGAAGCACAACTTCCTTCCAGCGGATAGTTTCATAACATTTTCCCTCCAACAATCGCTTCATCCCAGGGGACCCCTGGCCTTATTGCTTGCATTCAAACCGGATGATCGTGCTGGCATAATCGCCGTTCAGGTGAAGGTCCAAGCCATGGTACATCAGGTAGCTTCCGCTCTTTGTGATCTCGCCCTCCTTTGTGTGCAATGTGTACATTGCCTGTTCGTCCAAATCCCGCAGCCGGACGGTGGTGCCCCGATGTCCTACCTTGCTCTGAGGCAGGAAGGCGAAGAGCAGCCCTTCGTTTTCCTTTCGGTATTCATACAGGAAATAATCGTCCGCAGACGGATTTTCCAAACGGTAGAAATCGCCCTCCTGAATGATGGGGCGGATTTCCTTGTACAGACGAATCATCTCTTTGGACAATTCCATCTCTTCCGGGGTGAACTTGAGAATGTTGCACCCGATGCCCAGAGAGCCCATCATGGCGCTGTGGAACCGGAAGGTGAGCGGAATCACCCGGTTGGACAAAAAGTTGGGGCAGTCCGTGACCCAGGCCCGCATGGCCTTGATGGGATAGATGCGGGAGTAAGCGTCCTGAATGTACAGGCGGTCGTAAGCGTCTGTGTTGTCGCTGGTCCAGAAATCGTCAAAGATGCCCAGAATGCCGTAGTCAATGCGGCCGCCGCCGGAAGCGCAGGCCTCGAAGAGCACCTCGGGGTGTTTTTTCTTCAAATCCTCCACAATGGTATACAGCGTCTGGATGTGCCGAACCCAGATGTCCCGCTGGGGTCCGGTCTGGGAGATGGGACGGTTGGCGTCCCATTTGATGTAGTCGATGTCGTACCGGGTGAGCAGATTGTCCAGCATGTTGTAGATGAACTCCTGCACCTCGGGCTTGGTTACGTTCAGAACGTACTGCCCGCGGGAAGTGTCGCTTTCCCGGGTCTCATAGTGATAGATCCAGTCCGGGTGCTGCTGATACAGCTGCGCCTTGGGATTGACCATCTCTGGCTCCACCCAGATGCCGAACATCATGCCCAGATCCTTGACCTCGCTGATCAGCTCTTCCAGACCGTTGGGGAATTTTCCCTCGTTCACGTACCAGTCGCCCAGCCCGTTCTGAATGCTGTGACGCTCTCCAAACCAGCCGTCGTCCAAAACGAACAGCTCCGCGCCCAGCTCCCGGGCCTTCTGCGCCAGCTTGATCTGATCCCGGCTGTTTACGTGGAATTCCGTGGCTTCCCAGGAGTTGTACAGCACCGGCCGGCTGCCCTTGTGCACAATGTGATCGCGGGCAAAGCGGTGCAGGTTGTGGGACATGGTCTCAAAGCCGGTGTGCGAGTAACCGAAGAGAATGGCAGGGGCCGCAAAGGTTTCTCCCGGCGCCAGCTCCATCAGACAGTCGTGGGGGTTCAGGCCCAGCTGCACCAGCGTCTCGCCATAAGGGGTCTGCTCGACCACGCCCCGGAAGTTGCCGGTCCGGCGCAGCGCCCCGAAGAACACCTCGCCGCTGGTCTCCGATGCGTCCCGATCCAGAATGAAATAGGGGTTGTGGTTGTGACCGGAAATGCCCCGTCGGTTTTCAATGACGATCTTTCCATAGCTGACCTTCTGGGTAAAGCGCTGTTCCTCGGCGCCCCAGTGGCCGTGCACATTGGAAAAGTTCAGATTCTCGTAGGGAATGTGGAACTGAGCACTGTACAGCTCTTCCACCTGGATGGGATCGGACGTCTCGTTGCGGATCACGACGCTGCGCTCCATCAAGTCGTAGGCGGGGTGCAGCACGTAGTGCAGATCTACATAGAAGGCGTAGTGTTCGTCCTTCAAATGAAGAATCAGTTCCTCTTGCTCTTCGGTCTGTTCTACATCGTATCCGCAGTACTGATACACCAGCTCCCGGGTGCCGTCCGCAAAAATCACCTTCAGGCAGTGTTCTTTGTACCGCAGCCCGCCATGCACAGGAAATTCCTCCCGGGTGATCTCAAACACGGGGTCGTTGGTGGAGACTTCCGTGAGCGGCGGCATCTCCAAATCCGCCACAGATGTCAGCTTTCTGCCCCAGTACAAATGACGGAGCAGTCCCTGATCGTCCACTCCGAAGGCGTAGCTGGTGGAGTTTGTGCTGAGTAGGAATACGTCTTTGTTTTCGCTGACCGCAATGCTCATAATGTTCCCCCTGCCTTTTGCATGCTTTCTATTATAAAAGATAGCATTCGGTCAGAAGGGTGTCAACGTATTTACTTAAAATTTTATCTCATAGGAAAAATTTTCGTAAAATATTCACTAAAAGAATTACTGGATTTTATGAAAAATGCAGAAGAGAAATCTCTTCTGCATCCAGGCGTTTGTTCACTTGTTGCGTATGCTGCCGCGCTCTTCCAGCCGGCAGGAGATGATGATCTGTTTTGGGTGAGTCTTTTTCTGCCAGAGCAGCTCCATGCAGAAGACGGCGGCCTCTGCATTTTCCCGTAAAAAGACGTCCACCGAAGACAGCGGCGGCTCGGAAAACTGGGACAGGCTGGTGTTGTTGAACGTGATGACGCCCACCTGTCCGGGAATGGAAATTCCGTGTTCCCGCAGAGCTTTCAGCAGGCCGGGGGCCACCACGTCACTGGCGGCGAAGATCGCTTCGGGAACCGGTTTGCCCTGCTCCAGGTATTCGTTCATGGCGGCGTAGCTGCTGGCGGAATTCATCTCGCAGTCGATCACCAGATCGGGGTCGAACAGTGACCGCTCCAAAAGAGAGTTTTTATAATAGTAGAATCGGGGGTCTACCGTCAGGTTTTTGGTGGCGCCAAAAGTGCGCACGCCGCCCAGATACGCCACTTTTGGGTAGCCGTGGTCCCAGAAGCAGTTGAGAATCTGCCGAACCGCCAAATGGTAGTTGGGCACGATGCTGCAATATTTTTCCTCATCAGGAGAGGAGTCCAGGAACACAATGTTGTCAGTGAGCGCGTGAAAATCGGCAATCTCGCCCTGGGTGAAGCGGCCAATGGCCACAATGCCGTCCAAAGGTAAATCGTCGTTTTTCACAAAGTGGTGCTGCTCGTTGCGAAACAGCATCACCGTGGACCAGCGCTTTTCAAAGCAGGCCTCGTCCAGCAGATTTTTCAGCAGCATGTAGTAAATGTCTTCCAGCAGCTGCTCAGTTTCAAACATCTGGGCGATTCCGATGCGCTTTTCGGCATTTTCGGGCTGTGCCCGGTCAGCGTTTTCCAGGAGTTTGACCTTCTGATAGCGCTGCTGAACCGTCCGGTATCCCAGTTCCCGGGCTGCGTCCAGCACCCTCTGCCGGGTCTGCTCCGTAACGCTGAGAGAAGGGTCCTGATTCAGCACCCGGGATGCAGTGGCCGAGGATACGCCCGCAAGGGCCGCAATGTCTTTCAGTGTCGCCATGATGATTGCTCCGTTCCGTAAGAAGGGTAAAACATTGCATGTTCACCCCGAATGATTACTAATAATTTTACTATAGATTGCGTTTCGAAACAAGAGGAAATTGTGTAAAAAGTCAAAGCGGGAGTGGTGGAGTACGCAAAGTGATTTTTAGACTTTTTCGATGATTCGTTGAATCAACCCAAACGATGCAAAAAGAGGGGATTGGATGGGTGACGAGGAAAGGCAGCGCTCGATTTTGCCCCATTGATTGAACAGGCCCTGATCGGTGAATCGAAAAATTTTATTCGGTATGCAAAACCCGTTGTTCAAAAAACCGTTTTTTCGTGTCAGCCATGCTACGATAAAGGTACTCGTTAAGAACCTGTGCGCCGCATGCAATGCAGACGCTTTTTTGAGAAAGAGTGGTAAATGAATGAAAAAACACACGAAAAAAGTAAGGAAAAAGGATAAGAGAACACTTATGGGGCGGGTCGGCGCTTTGGTGTGTGTATTGATGCTTTGCATAACACTGCCAACGGTCGCATTTGCGGAAGAACCTTTCGGGAATGTGATACAGCAAACTCAGATGGAAGAGGTTATAGAATCGGAACAGCCGGTAACGGATACCGCAGATTCTGAGCAGGAGCCAGTCGAGACCGTACCGCCCGAGCAGCCGGCAACAGATACCGCAGATTCTGAACAGGAGCCGGTTGAGACCGTACCGCCCGAACAGCCGGCAACAGATACTGCAGATTCTGAACAGGAGCCGGTTGAGACCGTACCGCCTGAACAGCCGGCAATCGATCCTGTGAGACCTGAACAGGAGACACTCGACACAATACCGCCCGAGCAGCCGGCGGCGGACGCAGTGGAGAATGGACAGACGGCAGATGAGACGCAGGCGCCGGATGTTTCTGAACCGGGAATTGCACTGGATGCGGAAAACTTTCCGGACGCGGCATTTTTGGAAAGTCTGCGCAAATTTGACCTCGACGCGGACGGAGCGCTTTCTCAATCGGAATGCGAAGCCGTGACAAAGATCGATGTGCGCAACCGGGGAATCCGGTCCCTGCAGGGCATAGGGGTATTTCCCAATCTGACGGAGCTCAACTGCATTGGAAATGCGCTCAGCGAACTGCCGCTGGATCAAACACCGAACCTGACCTCGCTTTTGTGCAATGAGAATGAGCTTACACAGCTGGATCTTTCACTGGTGCCGATGCTGCAAGTGCTGCACTGCCATGATAACCAGCTGGCGGAACTGGATGTTTCCCAGGCCCCGCAGCTGTATGAAATTGCATGTGGCGACAATGCGTTCACTTCACTGGACGTATCACACAACACACAGCTGGTTTATCTGCTGTATTTGGGCGGCCCGCTGAAAACGCTGACACTTGGGGAAAATGACGCCCTGCGGGAACTTTGGTGCTCGTATACGCTTGTATCCCAACTGGATCTTGCGAAAGCTCCCAATTTGGAAATGCTGGGAGTCGAGTACAGTGAAATCCAGTTTCTCAACCTTGAGACAAACCAACACCTGACACATGTTTTGGCAGCAGGCTGCCGCCTTCTGGGCGCGAAACTGCCCGCCGGAGTTTCTGCCGATTTTTCCGCTCAGCGTGCAGTGGAAGTACAGATAGGAGAGCAGGAAACAACCTATGATCTCATGCGTCTGGTCCTGCCTTTGGATGCCGCCAGCATATCGGATGTGACGGGGGCGGAACTGCAGGGCAGCGTTTTGAGCGGAATCTCTGACAACACCACGGTCACCTATCGCTACCAGACAGACGCAGCCCCGTTGACCGCTTCGATTGTGTTTCGAGTGAGCAACGCCTGGGCGGAGCCCCTTTCTCTCGAGGACTGGACGTATGGTCAGCCGCCCCACTCTCCCCATGCACAGGCGGAATACGGAAATGTGGTATACACATACAGCGATTCTCCGGATGGAACCTTTGGACCGGAGGTCCCGTCTCAGGCGGGAACATGGTACGTGAAGGCGTCGGTAGCGGCGTCGCCGGAACATGCAGGCCTGACAGATATTGAAGAATTTCACATTCTAAAAGCTCATCAGACCGTTGCGATTCCCAGCGGGTTGACGGCAGTATACACAAGCACGCTCGCCAGTGTAAATCCCGGCAGTGGCTTCGTGTGGGAAGATCCCCAGCAGAATGTGGGCAGCGTGGGAGTAAAAACCTTTTTGGCAAAATACGTTCCGGCAGACCTCAACAATTACGAGATTGAATATCATCTTCCCATCGCAGTGAACATTGTACCCAAACAGGCCCAGGAGGACTGGGTGCCCAAGCTGACCGGACCGCAGGACGTTGCATCGTTGCAGATCCGCGACGGACAGACGGTACTCCGCCAGAGACAGGATTATGAGGTCACAACCTACACGGAGGATGGCCGGGTGACGGTGTCAATCCTGTTTCGGGGAAATTATACCGGACAAATTCAGCGTGAATATGTGCAGGCTTCTTCCGTGCCGGTGCCGCCGAACATTGTAGTCAATGAAGTGGTTAACCAAGTAGTCCACGAAACGAAAGTACCGCCATCGCATCATTGGAATAAAACAGACACCGGAGAGAAAAACACCCGGCCGGAGGAGACACCGTCCGCAACCGTTCCGTCTGAATCCGACAAGCAGGATGGAGCACTCGATGAAGAAAAAAATGCGGAGCCCGGCGGGCAGGAGAGTGAAACGGATGAAAATGCTGCTGCACCGTCGAAACAAAGCAGTGTGCTGTGCAGAGTAATTTGGGTTTGGATTTTACTGGTTTTTCTGCTTCTTGCGCTTTGGCTGTTTGAACGGTATAAAAACCGGAAAGACAAAGCTGAAAAATCGGACGGCGAGATGAACGACTGATCCATAGCGGTTTAAGCTTGCCGCAATCGGTTGACAGAGTCTGAAAAGAGTCTGTCAACTTTTTATGTCCCAACCGAAGCAGTTTCCTCACCGCGGCAGGCGTCGTTCCTGGGGGCCACCGGCGGTTTTCCTTGTTATTTTTAAGGGGAAAGTGTATACTCATATCCGTTATTGAAAGAGCATTCAGGATTTTGCAACGGAAGGGATCGGATATGATCGGATTAGGAACCATGATCAATGTGGCGGCGATCCTTGTGGGCGGTCTGATCGGCTTGGCATTCAGCAGAGCGATCAGCGCCAGATATCAGGAAACATTGATGCAGGCGATCGGTGTTTGTGTCCTGTTTGTGGGAATCAGTGGTGCCGTTCAGGAGATGATGACAGTAACATCGGACGGCCTGAAAAGCGGCGGTACCATGATGATCGTAATCAGTTATGCTGTTGGTTCTCTCTTGGGCGAGTGGATCGATCTGGAACGGCGGATCGAGCAATTCGGGCAATGGCTGAAGGTCAAAACGGGAAACGCAAGGGAAAACCGTTTCGTGGACGGATTCGTAACGGCGTCATTGACCGTCAGCATTGGAGCAATGGCGATTGTGGGCGCAATCCAGGACGGGCTCTCCGGGGATTACTCCACCCTGGCACTCAAGGCGATTTTGGATATGGTAATCATCTGTGTAATGAGTGCTTCCATGGGCAAGGGGTGTATTTTCGCAGCGATTCCCGTGGGCGTTCTGCAGGGCACGGTCACACTGCTTGCCAAGGCAATCCAGCCGCTGATGACAGAGAACGCGCTGTCCAATCTGTCCTTGACCGGATCGATTCTGATTTTCTGCGTCGGAATCAATCTGCTGTGGGAGAAAAAACTGAAAGTCGCCAATATGCTGCCCAGCATTGTCATTGCCGTGATTCTTGCATTTACAGGCATATAGTATACGCCCGAGAAAGATGCCCAAAGGATCGAATGAAGCAAAGAGGCGAATTTTCGAGCGTCCTGCATATCGCGGAAAAAAACGAAGCCGTACGCAGAATCCGAAGGGCACAGGCGCAAATTCAAAGCAGCGATGAATCAAAGGATTCATCGCTGCTTTTTTCTGCTTTTGGGAGGATAACGGAATCAGCGTCCGTTTATCGTTCGTGCTTTTTCAGAAATTGCGCCGCTTTTTTTGCAACGGATTTCCGCGAGCTGTCTAACTGGGCATGTGCAAAACAAAGCATCGCCTTCTGGCTGTGCGACAGATCAAAATAGCGGTCAAAGCAGTCCAAAACATGGCCGCACATCACTTTGTTGCATTCATCAGACGGCTCTCCGTGGTACAGGTAGCAAATCTGTGGAACTTCCAGCAGCCGTTGTGTGATATCGGGTTCCCATTCGGGCACAGCCTGCACAATTTTCCAGGCATTGCCTGCCACATTGGCGGCCGTAATCATTTTTGAATCCCGAATCAACCCGAAATATTCTTCGTAGACGGAAGCAAAACGGTGCTGTGTGTCCACCGCCGCGAGGTTTGCCAGAATCAAGATGCCGTCCCACTTGACAAAGCTGTTGGGGTCTTGCAGCCAGCTTGCCACCTCGCAAAAATACGGATAGATTTTATCCGGCTGCTGCTGGCTCAAAAGACGGAGAATTTTGGTGCAGCCGTACCGCACGGCAGAGCGCTCGTTTCGGACAATTTCAAACAACGTGTTCAGAAGCTCCGGGGTGTTCCCGGCTTCGATGACCAGCTGGTCCAGATCCGGCTTTGATTTCAGACGCAGCAACAGGCTTTCTCTGTCCATGATTTTCTCCTCGTATAATAGATTTACGGTTTAGATGTGGTGGGAACCGCATAAAACCCA